>MDSW01008415.1_pt1 | contig 12154 bp, 16 predicted proteins | sample 811171 | NCBI WGS metagenome assembly MDSW01 (sample SAMN05326641, study PRJNA326480) | marine metagenome | isolation source: seawater | place: Atlantic Ocean: North West | collected 2012
TATTTTCTGTATTTTCTGTATTATCAGATATAATTATTTTCTCAATATTTAAATTTTCAGGTATACCTGAATATGCAAAATCAATATAAATAATTTCTTTATTAGGTATACATGTAATTTCAATCATATCTTCTTCTGTATTTGTTACTATGCCATTAATTATTTTTGGTAAATTTCCACCAAAATATATTGAAATATTTGTGTTAATTTTAATATCATTTTGAACTATATAACTAGGACTTTTTTGTTTATAAATTAATATAATATTATCTATAGATTCATCTAAAAGTTTTCCCTCTTCAGAAATATCTAATGTATAAGATATATTTTCATTTATTAAGACTATTTTTGAAGAATTAATAAACTTAATAAAAAAATTTATTTCATGTAATTCTTTATTAGTTTCTGAATCTATTTGAATAATGTCTCCATATTGTAATTTATAATTTTCTTTTTCCATTATAAATATACTATATTATATTTATAATAGAAATTTTATGTATATATTAAAATTTAAATTTTATGTATATATTTTAATTTAAATTTTATATTTAAACAAGTTAAAGATATGTTATAAATATTAAATAGAATATACATATGACATTTAATGAAATTACTAAAATTATAGATTTAACTGATATTTCAGATTTAGAAAATGCAAATAATATAAATAATATAACTAATACAAATTATTTTATTAAAGATTATTATTTTAACAATAATAGTTATAAAATTATTAAATATAATAAAGATAAACTAAAAGAGTTTGAAAAAGATGATATTGAGAAATTTAATCATTTATCTAAATTTCGTTCTATTATTATTAAAAATAATAAACTATTAGTATTTAGTCCAGAAAAATCTATTAATTTTGAAAATTTTAAAAATAAATACATTAATACAGAAGAATGTTGGTTAGAAGATTTTATTGATGGTACTATGATTAATGTTTTTTTTGATACTAATAATAATGAATGGGAAATATCTACGCGATCTACAGTTGGTGGTAATATTTTATTTTTCAATGATATAAAAAATTATAAGTATTTTGATAATAAAATGGATAATATTAATTATAATGTTACATTTAGAAGTATGTTTTTTGAAGCATGTCATGTAAATAATTTTGATTTAAATAGTTTAAATACTAGATATTCATATAGTTTTTTAATGCAACATCCATATAATAGAATTGTTACACCAGTTCAAACACCTTTAATTTTTTTAATAAAGGTATATGAAATTAATAATACTGAATATCCAATTGTTAAAATTACAGAAAAAAATATTAGTGATTTTTGTAATGAATCACCGTATATTTTTTTAAATACTAATATAAAATTTATCAATAAATATCCTATACAAAAACCATATGATAGTATTCAAAATGATTTTGATAATAATAATGTACCATATTATTGTGTTGGTATGGTTTGTTATAATATAGATGGAACTAGAAGTAAAATTAGAAATAATAATTATGAAAATGTTAGAAAATTAAGAGGTAACCAACCAAAATTACAATTTAATTATTTATGTTTAAAAAAAGAGAATAAAATTAAAGAATATTTAAATTATTATCCTGAACATATTATTATATTTAATAAGTTTAAATTATTAGTTTTTAGTTATACACAAGATTTATATATTAATTATATTAATTGTTTTATAAGAAAAGAAAAACAGTTAAAAGATTATCCATTTAATTTTAAAATACATATGTATAATATACATAATATATATATTAATAAACTTAAACCAGAAAAAAAAATAGTTGATAAAAAAGTAGTTATTGATTATTTTAATAATTTACATCCAGCACAACAAATGTTTATTATAAATAACAAATTTAAAAATAATAATATTCAAGAAAATATGCAAGAAGAAAATATGCAAGAAGAAAATATGCAAGAAGAAAATATGCTAGAAGAAAATATGTAAATTTAATATTCATGATCTATATAACTATTATCTATATGACTATTTTTATTAATATTATATGATATATCTAGATCATTATATATATAATTAGGTGTAGTAATATTAATAAATATTTTACTATTAATTATTTTATTATTTTCTTTACTATATAAATTTCCCATATTTATAATATTATAAAAAAATATTATAAATATTTTTGGTTTATATAATTAATTAATCTTCTTTAAAATATTCTTTAATATTATTTAATAAAATAATACTATTATTTACACCGTTTTCTAACATTATAATTATATCATCTTTAGAAATTAAATTTTTTGAACTTACTTTAATAATACTATCATTATCGTGTGGATGTTTCTTTAAAAATCCTACATAATCTAAACTTTTTTCTTGTAGAAAATATTTACTATATAAACAATATTCTAAAATTTTACCAATAGTATAATCTTCATTTTTTAAAGTAATAATATAACAATTATCTAATGTATCATTTGATTCATAAATTAAACTATCATCATTTTTTAAAAGTTGTAGAATTAAATATAATCGTTGAATAATAATACTAATTGCTAATTCTATTAATTTATAATTTGTATAAATACCAATACTTTCAATTATAAAATCGTAACTATCTTCAATATATAATCTCTTTGCATCTAATAATAACCAATCTCTTTTTACAAAATTTATTTCTTCGGTATCCATTTTTGTTTTTAATATTTTTTCTTTTTCATCCCATGCATCTTTTATTTTAATTGGATCTAATGTGTTACCATATGCACATGTACAAACAACATTAAATGTAGAATCATCTTTTGCATTACTTATTGTTAATTTTGCTTCTAATTTTATTTCTTCCGGTTCACTATTATCTGTTAATTTAGGTCTTAATCTAATAATATCGATATAATCACCTGTAATTTTATTTGGTGGAAAAATTTGTTTAACTTCTTCTTTTTCTAAATATATATTTGATTCTATATTTTTTATTTTAAAATTTTCTGTTGTGACATATATAATATTATTAGTTTTATTTATTACATGTAGTTCTACTATATATTTTTCATAAGGAAAATCATTTAATTTATCTATATGAATAGGTATACAACTAATTCTTTGTTTTAATAACTCATTATTTAGTCGTGATTTATTTATTTTAATATTAATATTGTTTTCAGTATATGGGGTTGATTTAAAAACAATACAAGGAATATCTGCTATTATTGTTCTTCTAATTGCATTTGCATAACTAAGATTTAAATTACTTAATGTAAATTTTAATGTATCATTATTCTCATCTACATTAGTTATTTTAGGTAATGATGTCATTATATTTATAATATGAAATTTATTTATTATATTTCAATTTTAATTTAAATTTGAATAAAATTTACAATTCAAATTATTAAATTTTTATTTAATAACAAATTAGAAATAAATATGGGTTTTTAATTTAATAATTAATTAAAAAAAACTATTAAATATATATATTTAAAATTATCTATATTAATGGGTTTAATTTTATATTACAGTAATTATTGTAATAATTCTAAAAATTTATTATCTTTAATTAGTAAAAATAATATTCAAAATGATATACATTTTATATGCATAGACAAAAGAATTAATAAAAATAATAAGATTTATGTAATATTAGAAAATGGCCAAGAATTAGTATTACCACATAATATAACTGCTGTACCAGCATTAATGTTAATTAAAGAAAATTATAAAGTTTTACTAGGAAATGAAATTATTCAATATTTAAATTTTAATAATAAAAATAATCTTCCGAGTATTGAAAAAAATGATAATTATTCTCCTGAACCAACTGCTTTTTCATTAAATGATGCTAATATTGGTATTCATTCTGATAATTTTAGTTTTTTGGACCAAGATCATAATTCTCTTTCTGCTAAAGGCGATGGTGGTATGAGACAATTGTATAATTACGCTACAATAAATCATGATGAAAAAATAAATACACCAACAGAGGATTATGTACCCGATAAAATAAATGATGATGCTATTAAATCATATGAAGATAATAGAAATAATTTACAAAAATAATATTAATTAAATCATATAATTAATTTATAAAAATCATATAATTAATTTATAAAAATAATATTAATTAAATCATATAATTAATATATTATATATTAATTATATATATTTAAATATATAACATAAAATAATTTTATAATGGAAAATAATTCAGATTTAGATGTATCAAATTTGATAGAATTTTCTAAAATTATTAAAGATTTATTATTGGATTTATTAACTACTTTTCCAGATAAATTAAAAGATATTATATTAAATAATAATGATTATACTATTATTCTTAAAACAGATTTATATAATAATGATATATTAAATAATACTGATTTTATTAATAGTTCTACTAATTTAATTAATTATGTAAAAAAAATTTTACCTTTAAAATTTTTTGATATTCTTTACCAAAATGAAGATCTTTTTATCAATGAAAAAGAACTATTTTTTTTACCTTCTATTAATTTTAGTGATTTATATTTTGATACTACTAGTGTTAAAACAAAAGAGACATTTTGGAAATATTTACAATTAATTTTATTTTCAATTATTACAAATGTAAATGACAAAAACTCATTTGGAGATAATGAGAAATTATTTGAAGCTATTAATACTGACGAATTTAAAGATAAATTAGAAGAAACTTTTAAATCAATGGAAGATTTATTTACAAATAAAAATTCAGATTTTTCAAATAATTTTTCTGATATATCTAATAATTTACCATTCGCTGATTTATTTAATTCTATGAATATTGATCCATCTAATATTAATAATTTTATGAATATTGATCCTTCACATAATTTTATGAATTTTGATTCTTCACATAGTTTACCCAATACTAATACTATATTTGAACATATTAATAAATTAATTAATGGTAAATTAGGTAATTTAGCAAAAGAATTAGCAGAAGAAACCAGTAAAGATTTGAATTTAGATTTAGACAATATAGATAATGCTAATGATGTATTTAAACAACTATTTAAAAACCCTAATAAATTAATGAATATTGTTAATAAAATTACTGGTAAATTAGATGAAAAAATGAAAGATGGATCTATTAAAGAACATGAAATATTAGAAGAAGCATCTGAATTATTTAAAAATATGAGCTCTATGCCTGGTATGGGTAATATGAAAGATATTTTTAAAACTATGAATTTAGATCAGTTATTACCAAAGGGTGGTAAATTTAATAATAATGCTTTCCAACATATGATGGATCAAAATATTAAATTATCTAAAACTAAAGAACGTATGCGTAAAAAAGCAGAAGAAAAAAAAAATAATACAAATAATACCGATACTAATAAAAATAATAATGAAACAAACAATTTAAGTGAACTTAACAAAAATTTATCAGATTTAATAAATGAAGTAAATAAAAATACTGATATTATTAACAATACTAATACTAATACTAATACTAATACTAATCCAAAAAAAAAAAATAATAAGAAAAAACCAAAAAAAAAATAAATTTATAATTTTACATTAAATGTTTTTTTACATTATATAAATTACTATCACTATTTGATCTAGTTAAATTTGTTATATTTTTTTTATTTAAAATGATATTAAGTTCATCATCATTATAATTATAATAATTGTAATTATTATTATTATAACTTGCGTCTTGTCTAATTACTTTTAATGGTTTTACTGGATAATTATTTTCATAAACTACAAAAACATAATAAATTAATTTTTTATAAATGTTATAACTAAAATTATATAAATTGTTTAAAATTTTTATAATCATATTATATGTTAAATTATTTTTTATTTATTATTATATTCAATTTTAAAATTATTTAACACATATTTATTTTTATTAAAACTTCTTATTATAATATAAAAATATTTAATGATATTATATTCTATTCTTTTAAGTATTCATTATTTGATTGAAATTGGACTATTGAATTTATTAAATGATAAATATGATATTAAAAAGATTATGATAAATTCTTTTTTTATTACTTTTTTACTTTTATTGTTATTTTTTCCACAACAAATTATCTTTAAACCTACTATTAATTATATCTTATTAATATTTTTTTCAATTAATATGTTATTTGGTTTATATATATGGTCTATTGCTATTAGAAAAAAATTACAATTGGGCAAATTAGAAGCTATATCTATTGCTATTTATTTACCAATATTAACTATATTTTCTGCATTATTACTTAATAAAAAAATTAAACTTAGAAATTTTATAGGTATTTTGATTATTTCTATTGGTGCATATCTTACTCTTTCATAAATGTTCTTTAAATGATTAATTATACTCTTAATTAACTAAATATTGATAGTTAAAAAAAATTGATTTTAATAATTATTATTTTATTCATGTAAAAAATATAATGAATATCATAGAATTAGAGAGAAGAATTGAAATAATTGAAGAAAAAATTTTTAATTTAATAATTGATAATTATATTAAAGAATTAAAAATAAAAGGATATGTAATTATACCTAATATATTAACAACTAGTGAAATTGATAAAGCTAAAGAATTATTTTATAAATGGAAAAATACAATTCCTAATCATGATAAAATACATCCAGAAATTAACCCTCATGGTATTTATAAATTTCACCAAGCAGGACATCAAGAACATGCATGGTATTTAAGAACAAGAAAAAAAATAATTAAGGTTTTCAAACAAATATGGAATACTGAAGAATTAGTTACATCATTTGATGGATCCTGTTATATATCATCTGATTGTAATAAAAAAGATAAAATATGGACACACACAGATCAAGCACCAAATTCAAAAGGTTTAAAATGTTATCAAAGTTTTGTAAGTTTAACAAAAAATAAAGAGAGAACTTTAATAGTATATGAAGGCTCACATAATTTACATGAAGAATATTTTAAATTGAATAATATTAATTCTAATAAAAATTGGCAATTAATTGATCACGATTATTTAGAAAAAATTAAAGATACTAAAAAAATATTAAATGTTAATCCTGGTGATTTAGTTATTTGGGACTCAAGAACTTTTCATCAAAATCAATATGGTAATTCCAATTCAGAAGAGAGAATAGTTCAATATTTATGTTATTTACCTAAAAATAATTATCTAAATACTAACAATCAAAAGAATAAACGGTTAAAATATTTTCATGAATTAAGAACTACTTCACACTGGCCTTATCCTATAAATGTAAATGGATTACAACCTCAAACATATGGTGATAAAAATAAATTAATTGATTATAGTTTATTAACTAAACCCAATTTAATTGAATATAATGAAATAATTCTCAATTTAATTTAATTATTAAATTAACTTAAATTATTTTTAGTCTAATTTTTTTTTTAAAATAATTATGCAATATATATATAAAAATGATAAATAATAATAACAATAATAACAATAATAATAAAATATCAAATGATAAATTTTGGATTTATGATCCTTATATTTTATTAGACAAAAATACTTTATTAGATATATGGCCAAAAGAATCAATGACAAGAGAACAAAAATTAAATGCTATAAGTAAATTTGTTATATTTACAACTATAATTGGTTTTTTTTTATTTAGAAATTTAAAACTATTATTTACTGGAATAATAACTTTAGTAATTATTATTATTCTTTATTATTTTTTAAATAAAAAAGATTCTGAATTTAAAGAAACATTTAGTAATACAAATTTATATCAAAAATATAAACATAATTATACTAATCCTAATATTAACAATCCATTAATGAATGTATTATTACCTGAAATTCAGGATAATAATATGAGATTACCCGCTGCACCATCTTATAATGAATCTGTTGAAAAAGAAATTAATAATTCTGCCAAAGATATTGTTAAACGCAATTTTAATGATGAAAATGTAGATGAAAAATTATTTAATAATTTAGGAGATAATTTTCAATTTGAACAATCTATGAGACAATGGCATACTATGCCTAATACTACTATACCCAATAATCAAAAGGATTTTGCTAAATTTTGCTATGGTAATACAGCACATTATATAGATAATGAATTTAAATCTTATACAAATAATTAAATTATAATATTAATTTAATTAATAATTAAAATAATATTATATTAAATTATTATATATGTCTGCTACTACAAGTTATCCATATACATTTGAATCTAGTTCTAGAATTGGATTCGATAATGTTGTAAATGATCAAAAAAATATTCAAAATATGAACAAAGCTAATTATATTTTTGAAAATTTTTATCCTAATTGTACTATGAATAATGCCATCGATTTTGCTACTAAACAACCTCAGGTATTTTATAATGGCTCACACGAAGGAGGAATTAAAGGTTGTGAAATGGATACTAATAATGAATTAAAATATACTCATATTACTAAACCCGCTTGTAAATTAACATTAAATACTAGACCATTTTTAACTGTTCCTTATTTAGGAAGAGGTCTTGGTGATACTGATCTTGAATTACAATTAAAATCTGGTAATACTGATCTTAACAAAAAAACTGTTAATAATTTAATGGAAAATGACTTCACTAATTATAAAAATTATCCATTAATCGAATCTTTACAAAATCAAGTCAATAACACTGCATATACAATACCAGAAGATGCTATGGATGGTTGGACTAGAACCGGTATTAGTGCTAGAAATTATGCAAGAGATCAAGACAAAAAATAAAAATTTATTTACAATTCATTTATTTAAAAACAATATAATAATATTTTCAATAATATTATTATATGAATAACATTGATTATGATTTAAATTTTTTATGTACTTATAATCTTATTGATAATATAGATAATTATTCTACATTATGTTATCAAAGCCAAATATTACAGGCTTTTAAATTACATAATTTTGATTGTAGCAAAATGAATAATACTATTATTCAATTATATAATGTTTTAAAAAATAATAAATATATACTAGAAACTATTGAAATTGTCTCTAATAATATGTCATTTTTTAAATTTTTAAAAGAAAATAATAAAACTATTAATAATTCTGATATTTTTCAAATATTTTTTTCATATGATTTCTTTTTTATTTTTCATAAATGTTTAATTGAATATTGTAAAAATAATTATAAAGATAATTATTTTATTGATTTAAAAAATTATGCTGAAAAAATATTAATTAATAAAAAATAAAATTAAAATATATTTTAAATATAATATGGCTTCAACAAGAAATCGCAATACTATTACTGATTATAATTTAGAAAAAAATAAAAATAATCATCATTTAGAACATAATTTATATATTAATTCATCATATGGTAGACCTACTACCGAATGTATGCCTGAACTATATAACCCTAGTAAATTATCTAGAGATCTATTATCTAGTAATTCAATAGATATTGAATCATCTTTAAAAGGTATTGGTTCTTCTAATTTAGTTACACCCAATAAACCAATACAACCTAATATTAAATTTATTAATTTTAAACCATGGTTTGATCGTCCTAAAAATGTTATTATGCCACATCCTTTAATTTTTGATAATAACCAACGACCATTTTTAGATTAAATATATTATGAAAATCTCATATAATTCAATAATTGTCTCTTATATAAGTTTAAATATTTAAAAAAATTAATTTATATATAAAAAAATAAATATTTTATTTAAATATAATATTTATTATATTAATTGAAAAAATAACAATATCTGCACAACATAAATTACTGGTTTTTATCTAATTCAATGCGAGCATTTTCTAATTTTATGCCATTATAAAATACTCTACTTTTTGCTTTTTTTAACTGTCGTCTCTCATCTTTTAATTTAGTAGATAGAATCTTCTTTTTCTCTGAAACAACTAAAGATAGTTGCTTTTTTGAGTCCCTAGATTTGCCAGTTTCAAATAAAGCTTTTAAATCATCAATTTCCTTGATTTCTTCTTTTATGCATCTTATAGCTAAAACACCAGTAATTTTACGTTCTGAATCTGTTGCTATTTTTTCTGCTGAACGATTGTATTGATTTAACATTTTCTTTAAATCATTCATTCAATAATTAAAATATTATTTAATTAAATCCAATTCAATTTTTTTTTAGTCTAACATTTATATCATATTTTAAGATCGCTCGCGGAGCTCTTGGTTTATTGTTCGGACTCAGGGTGAAGGGTTGAACTCTCCCTCCTATTTAAATCAGCTTTATGAGCTAGAGGCTTTACCTTTGCTGATTCAGCAAACATATTTAAAATTTTTGCAGTTGTTTCCATAAATTCTATTTTATTAATAGGCTTATTAGCAATCAATTGGTTTTTATATTCATCTACTTTATCTTTTATACTATTAATTTGATCAATTTTATCTTTAGTACTAGGGTTGATATATAACATATTAACTAGTGTAAGCATATAATGAATATTTTCAGCATCTATATTATCTTTTAATATTGCCTCCATCATAGGGTCCTGCACAGCATAGCAAAGTGATGGTATTTTTTGATCTTCATACTTTGGTTCATTACAATGTTCAGTTGCGTAAGGACCAAATAAAAATCCGCTCGCGCTCCCACGTGGGTCATTAAGAAATTTTATATGTTCATGCCATCTATCGATGAGTTTACGCTTTTCCTTTAGATACTCTTGACCAGGTTCAACAGCTTTTGCTAGTTTATTAATCAATTTAGATCTATTTTGTATTTTATTTAATACGTGTAAATATTTTCTAATATATATTTTTAAAAACAGCTTGGTTAAATCTAGTTCATTTAAATTAATAAATAAGTCTAAATTAGTAAGTATATTTTCCCTATATGTAGTATTTGAAAAAATATCATTCGACATATTATTATTAAATAATTAATATATTTTAATTAATTAATAAAATATATTATTATATTATTATATTATTATATTATTATATATGTCAGGAGATAGTAACGATGATTATATTTTTGAAAATCTAACTTGTGAACCATATGATTATGTTGAAAATAAAGAAGATGGTAATGAATCAAATGCACATAAAGATATAAATAGTTTTTTTCAGATTGGTAGTGATGAAAATTTAATGTTCTCAATAGCAAATAATGTAGGATTTCAAGCCGTAATAGCTATAATAATATTTTTAATAGTATATTTATTAGGTACATTTGTATTTAGAGATATACCAAATCGTCTAATAAATGCAAGTTTAAATAACAAAAAAATAAAAATATAATAAATTTTAATATAATTTTATAAAATTATATTAAATAATAAAATTATATAGTATATGCATTATGAGAATCACATAAAACAGGATTATATGTAGATACATTAGGCAGATTATCAGTATTTTTAACAATTTTTCCAACAATTTCCTCTTCTAATGTTTTCTCTTTTAAATTAGAATTTAATTCTTTGAGTTTTGAATCAGTTTTATTTTGAGATGGTTTAATTAATTCATGGGATGTATATTTAGATCGTTGTATAAAAATATAAGATGTAAAAAGAAATACTAAGGCAACTAATGGGTTACCATATAAATATAATAAGAAAGATAATGCAAGTAAAGATAAATACATAAAATAGTTATTAACATAAGGAGAAACAGAATATGGTGTGGATATACCACTAATTAAATATAAAACTAATAATACAACTAAAACAAGTTCATATGGTTTAAAATTAACAAAGTTATTATATGCTTTATTAAATAATTTCATTTATATTATATAAAAATAAAATTATTTAGAAAATTGAATATATTTTAAAATATATTAAATCTAAAAAAATACTTATTTATAGCTAAATGAAAAAAAAAATAAGTCCAAAAAATAAAAATTATTATGAAAAAATATTACCTGAAATAGAGAATTTAAAGAAAAACGATTTAATAAATAGTTATATTGGAAATAAAGGATATTCAATATATAAAATATCATTAAATGAAAAAATAATAGATTTTATAAAAAAAGAACTAACAATTAAACCATTTATTCAGGGTTCGTTAATAGAACCAAATAGTTTTCCAATTTATTTAGAATCAGAAAAAAAAATATATGTTCCTAGATTTTGGGGAATAAATATATTTGGATATCCTAAAACATTAAAAATAAAAATAGGAAAATCAATAGATTTAAAATTTAATGGTGAACTGAGAGATTATCAGAAAACAGTTATGGATTCATATTTAAAAGCAATAAAATTTGGA
>MDSW01033650.1_pt1 | contig 12152 bp, 7 predicted proteins | sample 811171 | NCBI WGS metagenome assembly MDSW01 (sample SAMN05326641, study PRJNA326480) | marine metagenome | isolation source: seawater | place: Atlantic Ocean: North West | collected 2012
AGGACTATTTATAATAAAAAATTAAATCATTTGAGTCTGAATCAATTATGTATTGACTATTAAAATTTAGTTCTTCAAATAGTGAACTGTAAGGGATGACATCATCATCATTTGTATAAAAACCAGCTAGATAAAAACTTTTAATTTGATTGTTTAAAAGATAATTTTTCATTATTTCATTACATTCTTTTTTTCTACTTGTTGGATAATCAAAACATAATTGAATGAATTTTTCATCTTGAATTAATGGAACTGGCCTAGCAAATGTTCCAGTACCACCTTTTCTGTTCAAAAAATCATTAAATGAAATTTTTTCCATTTTTATTGGAGCTGGATAATACATTGAAACAAACCAGTGTGAAGAATGATGAATCATAACTTTTTCATTCGTATTTTGTATAAAATTAATAGCTTCAACTGCTTTTTCATCATTAAGATTTTTAGTAGTATTTTTATACTCTGGAATATCAGATAATAACAATGAAACTAATACAAAAACAACAAAAAGATTTTTTAGATTTCTTGATTCAGAATAATCTAGAATTGCTTGAACTCCAAAAGTGAAAATAATTGCAAGAAAACCATAAAGGTAAATTGAAGTTCTTGTTCCTCCAAATGGAAATATCCTAAAGATAGCAAGTAAATAGTTAATAGACAACATTAAAAAAAGTGTATGAACAATTTCTATTCTTTGGTTTTTAAATGAATAAATAACCCCTAGAAAAATAAAAATAAATACTAATTGAAAAGTGATGTTTGTAAAACCTAAATTTGTATCATTTGATTTGTTTATAATCCCTAAAAAGGAAAGATAAGTCCATCTGGAGGCTAATGATAAACCTCCCTCCAGAGGAAAAAATTTGTTATCCCAGAATAAATTAAGCTGTTGATTCGTAAAAGAAGTTGTTAAAAATAAAGAAATCGTATTTGCAATTACAAACAATAAAAGTCCAACCCTAGAAATCATAAAAATACTTTTATGATAAAACCTGTCTTTAAGGATTAAAATAATCAATGCACTTATTGGAATTAAAAGCGTAATAGAGAATAGCACCATAAAAGAAACAAAAATAAAGTCATAAGCAGTAATTTTTTTAAGAGATTTAATTTTGTAAAAAATATTAATTAACACAATACTAAATACTGCTTCGTAAATATATGTTTTAGGTCTTAGGGAGTAATTACTGTACATTGGAGACAGAAGCAATAAGGAAACAGTAACAAATTTTTGAAATTCAGTTAATGGAAGATTTTTGAGCCTAAATAAGATAAGTGGAAAAATTTGACCAATTATAAAAAGAAATAAAATAAAGTAACCTGAATTTTTAAACATTGAAAAGAAAGATTGGAAAATTAATGATGCAAATGGATGTGAAACGCTACAGCAATAAATTTTTTCAAAAATATTTGAATATTTTTCACCTAAAAGAATCCAAATATCATCAGTAAAGTAGAAATTGATTTTTGAATAGTTATTTAAAAATCTAGAAAAATTATAAATAATAAGAAGGCTTAATGATATTTTTAAATAATTTGGTTTTGTAAAATCAACTCTAATTTTATATTTAAGTAAGTTCACAAATTTCCCTCTTGTTTAATAGTTGCATAAAAACTATGTTAACTTTAAGTATATTAAGAAATTCATATGAATAAATTTACTTTAACTGCAATAGTTCCTGCCTTTAATGAAGAGAGGTTTATCGAAGAATCTATTGGAAGATTACAAAAGCTAGAATTTATTTCAAAAATTCTTGTAATTGATGATAACTCTTCCGATGCTACTAATAATATCGTCAAAAATCTCTCACTTCTGGATCCAAGAATTCATTTATACAAATTAGATGTTAATAAAGGAAAAGGTGGGGCATTAAACTTTGCAAGACCATACATAGATACTGATTTTGTAGTAATTCATGATGCGGATTTAGAATATTTCCCCGATGATATTGAATTAATGTATCAGGAATTGAATGCTATAGATTCCTTTGTACTGGGTTCAAGGTTTTTAGGTGAAAAAAAGAAAATTATTTATTTAAGAACTTATCTAGCAAATAAATTATTTTCAAAAATGTTCTCAATTGTTCATCGTGTTTCTGTTACTGATGTTGCAACTTGTTATAAAATGATGCCATCAAAATATTTTATAGAAACAGAGTTTAAAGAAAATGGTTTTGCTATTGAAATTGAGATACTTGCAAAGTTTATTAAACAATATAAAAGAGAAATACTTGAAGTGCCTATCAAATATGAAGCTCGAAGCTACGAAGATGGAAAGAAGATAAACACCTTAGACGGTATTAGGTATTTGTATACAATTTTAAAATTTAAATTTTTCTAATGTGTTTTCTATATAGTCAGTCTTTTTCAAGGTTGATAAATTATTTATAGTCACAAAAATAAGCATTATATAACCCACAACTATATGTCTAGGGTAATAAGTATGGACTTGATAAATTAAATGCACAAGTAAAAAACCACCAACTGCAGAATGTTCTAAAAATGAAATTAGGGTTAATTTTCTTTTTAGTATCAAGAATATTGCTGAGAATACAAATAATATTAGAAATACATTAATCAAAGTAATAAAAATCGGACCTCCAAGGATATATACACTCTCGTTAAATCTATTTCCAAACAAATAATTTAAGTGAAAGATTACCATTTCTGATTTTTCTATTAGAAAAAGATGGTTAAATAATTCCATCGGGGTAATGTAGTAACTTCCAGATTCAAGAGGATCTTTATTAAATGTAAAAACACCTCCATAATATAAATTATGAACAAAAGGAAAAATGCTCAATAATATAGGTAAAACAAAATCTTTCCACTGAAACTTTTTATCAGATGAAAATAAAAGTATTAACAAAATAAATAAAGCTCCACCAAGTTGGTTAGGTCTAAAAAAGAAAAGTAAAAATGGAATCAAGAGTAACTTTTTATTATCTGTTTTCTTAAAAAAACAAATAAATGTCAACAAAATTAACCATGTTGGCCATTCTGAATAAGATTCTAAAACGTTGCTCATTACAGAAAAGCTAAACATTACAACATATATAGAAATTGAAAAAATGAATTTATAAAAATAATTATTGTCAAATATTGATTTATTTTCCAAAAGCTTAAAAATTAAAAATAAAACAACTACGGAATAAAGTAAAACTATATTGCTGTGCGTATCTCCAAATAAGCTCCTTAATATTGAGAGTAGATATCTATATCCAGGCATGTAAAAAAATATATCTTCTCCGGCTCTAAGAGATTTTTGTAAAATTATTTCTTGTGCCCAGCTTTCATATTTTAAAGCATCTCCGCCGCCGTAAGTATATTTTGTTGAATTAAAATTATTGAAGACATTGAGAAATGTAAGATTTAAAAAAATAGTTAATGTTAGAAATGTATTCTTTGGTATTTTTTTATTTATCAAAAAAATATAGCCAAAAATACTTAATATAAAAAATGCTAAGCCTTGAACTCTATCTGGAAACAAATAAAATATTGCTAAGAATAAGACTCCAAAGAATAATAAGAATTGTGCTTCTTTTTTCTGTGTATCGTACATAAAAGCTGTAAATATAAGAATTACAAAAAGTAAAAAGATGAGCATTTCATCAAAACTTAATAGATTTCTTTCATAAATATTTACTGGTTCGTAGTTTTTATCCAAAATTTGCAATGTTGCATAAGGTGCTCCAGGATGGTTTCCAATAGGAGCAGAATATCTATATATATAATTGATTGTTACTTGTTTGTTTGCTGGAATAAATAGTTCGACTTCTCCTATTGAAGAATATTTGTTTTGAAAATTATAAATATCTTCATCTATTCTTACAGACAGTTCTCCTACATACTTAAAAATTATGAGGTTATCATGATTAGTTTTCGAATTATTGTAAATTTCTAAAGAGAAAGGAAGCCATGATCTAGAAGGTTCTTTTTGAACTTCATTTAAACCGAACCCGTAATTAAACTTTTTTATACTCTTGTCTTCAATTCCCTGTTGGTATTCACTGAGTGTTAGAGGGCCTATTGGATTATCAAAGGTATCCACACCCCACCAATAAGAAATAGAGCTGTCACTGCTACCAGAGTAAAATTCTTTATCATAAAAATTAAAACCTGTTTGATTAAAAAAATGTAAATTCCAATTTGTAAACTCAATTCCTGTCCCAAGGTCTTGCGAAACAGAATAATGATTTATTTTATAGTTTTTTCTTGTATAGTTATTTCTTAAATTATCAAAACTGAACTGACACTCATTATTGTTTATAAATATATTGTCAAAATTAGAAAAGCTAGTCAAATCAGTCTTGTAACAAGACTGGTAGTAAGAATTTTCGTATTTAATAAAATTAAATACGAACAGAAATAAAGCAGTAATAATGAAAAACTTAAAATAATTTTCGTTTATTTTGTTTTCTTCTTTTATGAATAATTTATATAAAAGAAAGATTGAAAGCAGCATTTGAAAATTGTTGTTTACCGGCCAACCGCTGAAATTTAACAATGGCACATTTATGGTATTCAACAAAATTAAAGATATAACATAAACACATTTTAACTTTGAAATCTTTAACTTTGTAATCGAAACTTCTTTGAACATTAATTTAAATTTAATTATTTATAATAAATATAAATTGGTCTAAATAATAAGAATCGTGATTACCTTTTAATAGTGTATAGTCGTAAACAATATCTAAATTACTATAAAAAGCTGTACTAGTGTATTCGTCATAAACTTTTATGTAATCAAGAACATATTTATAACCAGACTCCCAATAGTCTTTATTTACACTTCTTGAATTTGTAACTTGGTCAATATTAATTGTGAATGCATAAGAACCATTATTTGCTGTAACAAAAACTGATCTAGCGGTTGTTTGTTTACCAGAATTTTCTGATGGTAGCATTTTAAATCTTACCTCTATAAATTGAATATCAGATGAACCGCTCGCTAATCCACTGAAATTGAAATCAACTTTGTCACCACTACTCACAACTGCGCTTCTTGGACCATCATTCAAAAACTTCCCAGTTTCATCATCAATAGATTTAATTTGTGGAGGTAAGTAAATAGAGTGATTTTGATTTTCTATTACAAACTCGTAATTAAATAATGAGCCATTCAAGTTTTGCTGAGAAACAAGATTCACACTAGATGAATTTTTAGATCGCCAATTATAGGTATTAATACTTTCCAAAAAGTATCTTCCTGCAGGACAATTTGTTAAATCGTAACTATTTTTATTTAATTCCTTATAAAGAGGTATCTGAAATTTAAATCCAGTTTCATGCCTAAAAACAGCATAGCCAAAACTTGAAGAAAGATTATTAGAGTTAAGGTTTTCAATAACTTTTACAGATGCGTTTACTTCATGTAAATAAACTTCAGTTCCTAAATAACCTCTTTCAACCTTAAATACATTATCATTTTTTTCTGTAACATAGAGTAATTCATTTCCTATCAATATTAGGTCACCGGTATTTGCTTGTTGAGCGTTTTTTAATGTGATTTCATTTTGATTAATTTCTATAGAGGTCTCTAAATTTAGTCTATTATCAAGAGAGCCATCAGTTAAGTAAGAAATACTCAATGCCTCTTGGTTTGAAATTGATTGACCAGCAAGTACTTTTTTATTATTTAAAGTAATAAATATTTTTTCAACTTTAGTGTGAGCAGAAGCAGACTGAGTAACTTCATTTCCTACAAGAAACTCTCTTAAACCGCTAGATTTTACGATTTCTCCACTAGCGTTTTCAGCGAAACTATAAAACCAATAACCAGACTTTAATTCTGAAATGTCAAATACAGCAGTTGTAAGACCAGGGTTAACCACAATTGACTTAGGACTCAAAAGAATTAAGTCACTAGTGTATGGTGCAATGAAATAAAAATTATAATTTTCATCTCCATTGCCTTGAACTTTAATTTCAATCTCACCACTTCTTATGTCTGTAATTGAACTACTAGATGAAGAAAGTGAATATTGTCCATTAAGTATTGTTTTAATGTCAAGATTTCCATTTTCTAAATAGTTCACACTTTGATTTGTTAAGCTTGAATAATAGGGAACTCCACAAAATGAACCAGCAGAGTTTAGACCTGCAAACACTGTTAAAATTTGGTTATTTGTTATTGAGACGGTTGGCGAGAGACCGTATACATCTAAATTATCATTATTAGTTTTTGTTTCTTGAACAATAACTGTGGTGGTAGTGGTAGTTGAACTTGTAGTACTTTCTTCTTGGTTATCATTGTTACTTTGATTACTTTCAGAACTTGAAGCTGGCAAATTTGTTATATATTTTTTTGGATTTTCTTCGCATCCAGTCCATTGATTCATAATGTATATAGTTTTCTCCCCAGCGTCTCCATCTGCAGTAAGTCCAACAAGATTTTGGAAGTCTTTAATTGCGTTTATAGTTTTGTTTCCTAAATATCCATCAGAAGGTCCTGGATTAAATCCATACTTGTTTAAAAAGATTTGAAGATTTCTTATATTAGTGAAATCTATGTTTTGATTATTGTCAGGTACGCACTCATCAGAAAGAATTGTTGTAGAGGTAGTAGATGAAGTTGATTGAACTGTAATTAAAGTAGTTGTGGAAGTGGAAGCTTCAATACTTTCTAAAATAATTTCATCTGATGCCTGTCCGCAAAAAGAAATAAATAAAAAACCAATTAATATTTTTACTTTCATCTTATAGATACAGTTTATTTAAATTTATTGAGTATTGCATCCTTTACAAATTTACTGATCAACTCTAAAGGGTTTTTACTTAAAACATCATTCAAAGATTCAAAAATAAAATCTATTTCAGAAGTTTTTATAATTAAAGGAGGAGAAATAATTAATTTAATCTCTTTATTAAATGTTGCATAGGTCAAAATATTGTATTTGTTAAATAAAAGGTTAATTATTGACCCGACATAAAGCTTTTCAAGAAATCGAGGATCTTTCACAATATCAATTGGCAAGGTTTTCATTAATTTTTCAGCTCCGAGGATATTTATATCTTTTAACTTAATTCCCCAATGGAATCCATCACCAGTAATTTCTGTAACATTATCAAGATTTTCCAAAATCTTAATTTTGTCTTTAATCCTCAATAAATTTTGTGATAGATGATTCTGAAATTCTTTATTTGTAAAAATTTCAAGTGCTTTATTTGCTATATAAACCTCTTCAATGTAGTTGGAGTAAGTAGAGGAGTGTAAAAGAGCATCATTTTGTTTTCCATAAGCTTTTATAAATACTTCTTTTTTTGCTGTATATCCTGAAATTGAGGCAATTCCTCCACCAAAACTTTTTGAATACGTGATGATGTCAGGAACAAAATCTTTATTATTCATAAAATAAAATAGATTGCTCGTTCTGTAAAAGCCCGAATATACTTCATCGAATATAATTAAAATATCTTCATTTTTACAAAGTTTAAATATTTTTTCTAACTTCAAAATATCAAATGGCCTAGCAAGTGATGCGCTGAATGGCTCTAAAATTAATGCATAAATATTACCTTTGTTTTCTTGAAGATTTTTTTCAACATCATCTAAATCTTCAAGATTTATGGATAATGTACTTAGTGCGCCCTGAAAATCAAATGAAACTTCTGGTGAATCAGTTATTTGAGAAGTTGCAATTAGTTTTCCGTGAAAAGAATTTTTGTTGTGAATGACTATATTCCTATTGCCCCCATGATATTTATATGCAATTTTTAAAGCACCTTCGTTTGCTTCTGCTCCGGAATTACAAAAAAATGAGTAATTTAGTTCTCCAGGTAAAATATCAGATAAATTTTTAGATAAGCTTGCAATATGTTTGCTAAAAAAAAGTCTAGAAAATGAAAGATTTTCATTTTCAATAAAATCTACCCTTGCTTTTACAATTTCGTTATGGTTGTATCCCAGGTTTTGTGTACCAAACCCAGAAGTTGCATCTAATATTTTTTTTCCAGAAGAGGATTCTAGATATACACCCTTTGCTTTAATGATCTCTTCTTTTGCAAAAGAGAATTTATCTAAAAGTCCAACTTGACCATAATTGAAGTAGTCTTTGTACATTTTTTTTATATCTTTAAGTGTTAAAGTATTGCTTTGATCGTTAGAAATAAATTCATTCATTTATCAAATGTTCTCCCAACCTCCATGCTAATGCAACAATTGTTAAAGTGGGATTAGCAATTCCTCCAGTAGGAAATACACTTGATCCATTTAAATACAGGTTTTGTATGTTGTGCACTTTCATGTCAGTATCGCATACAGATTCACTATCACTAGTGCCCATTTTTGTAGTTCCCATATGATGTCCAATTCCAAATACATTCTTAACTAAGTAATTTGAGAGTTCATCTTCACTGAAAGACAGGAAGTTCTTGGGATTAAAAATAAGACCTAATTTTTTGAACCCTGATTTTATCTCGCCCACGGACTTATTAAAATTGTGTAAATCATTTTCATTAAAATTCCACTCCAAAACTGAACTATTTTGTCCAATGAGATTAATTTTATTATTTTCATTGGGCTCTTGTTCTAAATGTAGAACTACAGAGTATGACTTATAACTAGTAAATAAATTAATTAATTTTAGAAAAATCGATTCAATTATATCTTTTGATAAATTAAAGATGTCTAAAAGACTAATAGGACCTGTAGAGAATAAATTTCTAGTCAATATTATATGTCGAAGCCGGTATAGAGTCTTGCTTTGATAAACATTTGAATTCCTTAAAACAAAATAATTTCTTGCTTCACTGCCTTTGTAACGGAATCCAGAAAAGTATTTCTGTGTTTTGATGTTTAACTTATCATCAAACAAGTGTGCTGCAGTTGGTGGAGAGTGCATTTTAATAAATTTATTGACTGAAGAATCTCTGATAAGCACTCGACCAATCTGAATTTGAGGATGCTCCATAAAATTTAAGCCTACATTTTCAGAAATAAGTTCTTTAGGAATAAATTGTTTTAAAAGTTTCGCATTTTCTATACCTCCAGTTGACAAAACTAATCTTTTAATGTTAAGTTCTTTAACTTCATTTTTATGTTTAAGGTCAATGGTCCTAATTTCATTATTTTGAAAATCAATATTTACCAAATCCGTTTGATCGATCAGATCAATGTTTTTCGAAATTTTTAGGATTTCTCTAGACTCATTAATTGTGTTACCTCTAGAAATATTGATTGGGTATGGTTCAAAATAATCAAAGGTTTTAATTTCTGGCAATTTTTTAATTGGGTTTATGTTTAATAACTTATAGGCATTTTTGTACGATTTTAAAAGTTCGGGTTTTATTTTTTGCCACGTTTTATCTGAGTAATCATATTCGTCAAGTTCCATGCACCAACCACCCCAAACTACTGCATTACCTCCAAATATTCGTGTTCTAGAAACTTTAGAAGCATAGTTTTTAACTGGCCAGTTACCCAGGTTTATTGATTCTGCATCAGATTTTTTGTTTATTTTTAAGTTATATTTCTGACTTCCTGATTCTACAATAAGTACTGTCTGTTTGGATTCATTTAAGGCTATTGCTGTAGATAGACCAGCTAGACCCGCACCAATTATTACAATATCGTATTGACTTTTAATTTTATTAAAATCGATAATCAAATTTTTTCCTTTGATTTTTTTTAATTAAAATTTTTGTAATTAAAAGTTCTAGATTCATGCTCACCAAAAATAGAATCGTATAATTCCATCTATTGCCATATTCTACTGTAAGTATTGAGGGGAAAATTAAAAATATTACGGAAAAAGTTAGTAATTTTTCTAATTTAGATTTCTTAAACAGTAGTGATACTAAAAAAATAATTGGGTAGATATAAATAAAAACATTTAATGGAGATTGAATATGAAAATGTAGCTTCATATACACATCGATCAAAAAACCAGAAATTGAGTTGTTGAAGTATCTACTGGCTAATCCATCTTCATTAAAAATAGGATTATAAATGATGCATGACTCATGAAATATACAGTCTTTTTTTCCGAAGCCATAAAGATTCATGAAATTTTTTGATAAATAATCAAAATTATTTTTTAAAGCTGTTCCATCAAGATTAACAAAATTTGTTAAATAGTCTGCATATCCAGTATTTTCGTAAAGACCGTCCTCTCTCGCATCTATATTAAAATCAGAAACGATAAACCTGTCAGCTGTAAAAAAATTGAATGAAGATGCCAAAATCAAAATAGAAATAAATAAGGATAAAAATTTCTTTTTATTTTTAGATATATAAAAAAATATAGGTAATAGAACTATACCGATTGGCCTAGTCAGTACTGATAAACCATAAACAATTGCACTTATATATCCTTTTTTATAAGTATTTGTAAAAATTAAGTAGATAGAAACAATTGTAAAAAATGTAAATGTAACTTCACTAATAATCATAGGTGTAAGTTCGTATACTAATGAATGTATTAGAAGAAAATAGATGCCAAAACCAACTAAGTGTTTATTATATTTTTTACAAATAACAACCATTAAATATATAGATGCACCTATCAAAAGAATATTGAAATAAGGTGCATAAGAATATAAATATTGACTATATAAACCCGAGATTATTGGTTGGATTATTGGAAATGACAAATAGGGCTCTGTATTACAACTTAACGATAATTGAAAGCAATCTAGAAGTGTTTCTCCCAAATTTTTATAGGTTCTTGCATCTGGAATAGTATTCCAAAAATATTCTTTGTTTACATTTTTAATATTTATAAATCCAAAAATTATAAAAACAATTGGATAGAAAATTTCTTCTCTAATATGAAATTTTAAAAATATACTCAATAAAACTATTAAAAAAATTAGGTATGCAATCTTAAACAAAATCGGTATATCAATATATGAATTAAAACTAGATTTAACAATTATTGAATTAATTGACAAATAGTTAATTAAGCTAAACATTAAAAATATTTTTATATTCTTAATCATTTTTCACTCTTTTGTTATCTATTAGAAAATAAATAATTGAAATCATTGAAAAAATAAAGAATACAAAGAATACGTATGGACTTTTTGGATCATTGGTTGAAAATAGTTTTACTGATTCTTCATTTGCAAAGTTTTGAAGAATTAGTTCTATACACTCTGATTCTGATTGAGGAGTAGTAATGATATTGTTTTTCTGTAAAGAAATAAACTTATTGGTTTTGATATCAATTGATTCGTTTTGAGAATTAATGCAAATTGAATTAGCAATTTCCTCTTGTGAACACCAGGAGTCAGTGTAATTAAAAACGGACCCAAGTGGATCTCCAAAAACACATGGACTAAATAAATGTATTTTATTTATTGTTTGTGAATCACTTTTAAAATATGAGTTTTCAATAGGATTAAAAAGTTGAAATGTAAAAATAAAAAATAACAAAAAGATTGATAATGAGAAGACTGACGATCTCTTATTAAATAGCTTAATCAACAAATAGGTGAAAGAAAAAACTAAGAAGAATATAAAGTAATGGGTTTTAATAGGGTCACCTTTGCTAGGATTAAAATTCATTGTTAAAAAAGGAAGGAAGTTTCCAGCATTAACCATCAAAACAATTATTCCGATGAACGCAGTTATTCCAAATTTTTTTAAATCTTTAGATTTTTCTTTTATAAGACTAATTAATAACCCTATATAAAATACCAATGAAAAAATTATTCCTACTCTGAGGTTATTAATATTTCCTGGAACAATACAGTCACACCAATATTTATTACCTTTCCAGGCATTTAGATTAAGCCAATATCTTTCCCAATAATCACCAAAAGTATCAAGAAATAAGATTCCCCACATTGATGTAGCTTGACTATCTCTAAAAGGATTTATGAATAAATCTGTATTAAGCGAGAAAAAGAAACTTAGAGGTGCTTTAAATAAATAAGATGGATTGGATTTGTGTTCCCATAGATATAATCCAGAAATTTGTTGACTCTCATTTAATATCAACAACATTGATAAAAGTGTAAAAAGAGAAGTTAATAATATTGCTTTATTCCATTTTTTAAAATCTATGAATAGAGTGAAGAGAATAAATGTCATTAACGTAATGCTTGCCTTTAAAGTTAATAATATGGCTGCAACTGGGGATAGTAAAAATAGGTATTTAGATTCTTGATTTTTACTGTATTTAAATAACAATATTAGTGCCCATGGC
>MDSW01142287.1_pt1 | contig 12151 bp, 13 predicted proteins | sample 811171 | NCBI WGS metagenome assembly MDSW01 (sample SAMN05326641, study PRJNA326480) | marine metagenome | isolation source: seawater | place: Atlantic Ocean: North West | collected 2012
ACATCATCTCGCCAAAAAAAGCGAGCCTTTTATGGGGAAAAGACTCGCTGAATCCAGATTTAGGAGAGTTTCTTTGGGAGAAAATGAAAATCTGAATATTTGTATGATATATAAATAAAATTTATATTGGGTTATAAAATACTTAAATTTAGTTATATTAAGAGAGTTCTTCGAAGGTGATGCCTGCTTTCATTAACCTGCTAATTAGAGGATTTCCCAACCCAACTGCTGAAGTGAGTACTCCTCCAAATTCATTCCCAAATGGTAAGTCATCTGAAAAAGCTAAGGTTAAAGCAGATTCACAAACCATCTTTGAAGTAGATTTATAACCTGGATCTCCAGAACCGAAAATTTCAAAACGTTTTTCATTGCCATCTTGAAGCTTTGCTATAAACAAACCCTTAAACCAACCTTTGTCTCTAGTTTCTTCGTCTGGTCCATCTCCTGGTTTAGGCAAAAAAGGTCTCACAAGATGTCGTAATGGAGTAGCTATAACAAGAAAAGCTGCCATTAAACCAAAGGTAGTTATTCGAGCTGCAACTTTGGACGGATAGCTTCCAAGTTCTTGGAAAGTAAAATCTTCGCCATAAGATTTTTGATTTAAATCAAATAAGGCTGCACTTCTTCTCACAACTCTTGTATTAGCAAATGCCATCAATCCCATTCCTGAAAATTCGTTGGTATGTGGAATAGGCTTAATAGTAAAGCCATCAGAACTATTATTTTTTTGTTTTTCTGAAACAGTGTCTTGAGGATTTAATAAAAAAGGATCTCTCATTTCTTTTGGCAGAGGGCCCATGGTAAACATGGTTTCTGTAGTACCTCCACTCGCTCCTCCTTTTGCTGAATGATAAACGGTTACATGGGAAACTGGTTTTTCAGATCTAGTTACCGAAAAAAAGACACCCAAATCAGAGGGAATCGAATCATAACCGCAAGATGGAATGATTCTTGTTCCATCAAGAGCTGCTTTTTCATGAAATCTATCAATCAGACCTTTAACCCAATGGTTTTCTCCTGTTATGTCTGTGTAATGAGTTTTGTTCTCAACACAGGCTTCTACAACTTTTGTGCTGTATCTTGCAAAAGGCCCAGCAGCTGAGAGCACAACTTTTGTCTTTTTTACAAAATTTTGAATAGCTTCATAGTCTTCAGAGTCAGCAACGAAAATATCACAATCCAAATCTAATTCCTTTTTTAAATCTTCTAACTTTTCTTTGTTTCTGCCCGAGATAGCCCAATTTAGATCTGGATAATTGGAATGAAAATATTCAGCACATAGTCTTCCTGTAAAGCCAGTAGCTCCATATAAAATAATTTGATATTGTCTTTCCATAATTTTCTTGTTGGGTCTTAAATTAGTTTATAAAAAAGGGAGTCTTAGACTCCCTTTTTATTAATTAGCAGAGTAAGTTTGTTCGCATTCCTCAAAGTTATCAGATATTACTTCATATCCAACGGCTTGAAGTGCAGCCCACTCAGATGCCCAAGGCGCATTTCCATCAAAATAATCATCAAAAATTTTCCCATGTGATGCAGCATCCGGAGTAATTGCCCTTACCATCAATGTTTTTGCTTCGTGAGTACCGCCCCCCAAAGGAACGAAAACACCTACAAAGAAATCATTGCCAGCATCAATTACAGCTTCCTCAAATGCGGTCATTGCAGTTATGAACTCTTGAAGTTTATTTCCAGATATAACTACACGTTGAACTCTCTCATATCCAGGATCTAACCTGAAAGGCTTAAGAGGCTTCCATGTAACCCCATACTTTGCATCTCTGAGTCTTGCAAAGGAATGAGGAGCTTTTTGAGGATCATATTTCAAAGAACCTTCTAAAGCTGCTTGTATGCTTGGAAATGCACTCCAAACCATCATCTGACCATCATATTCATTACCTGATCTAGTTATGCAAACACCTGCATCGGTTGCTCCAGTAGCTTTAAATGCCGCAGTATTAGATTTCAAGGTTTCTACATACCTTTCTACATCAGTAGTTGAAAGCATTAATGTAGTAAATGCTCCATCTGTTGTTCCGCCATTTTTAGCTTGTGCGTTGATTACAAAGGATATGGCAATGGATAATATTAAAAATATTTTCTTCATTTTCTCTCCATAAAATTAAATATTAATTAATCAAAACACAAAAGAAGTGAAAAATCACTATATAACAATAGGATAATGTTTGAATTTTTTTATTAATTAGAAATTCTTTTTAAAATATTTTTGATATTTGAAGAAGAAATAACCTTTCCAGACTTTGTAATTGATTCTGCTAAATTTCCTTTACCTGATGGGTCATAAATCATAAATAAAACGAGAGCACCTTTGGGTCCACCTTTCTCCATGTGAATATCTCCAGCCTCTTTATGGACAAAGTCTCCTACATTTCTGATTCTTTTGTTGGTTTCCTTTCCTGTTTCAATATCAAAATCCGAGACATGGAGTTCGCCTTTCAAAACAACTGAAGATGTTTCAGCGGTGTGTTTATGAAGATGGCAATAAGAATTCGGTTCCCATTTTACTAGAATCTCAAGCCTTCCATCTTCTCTTGCATCAAGTACAGCATCGGAATAGTCGATGTGGTAATCAAAATTTTCACCGCCTGAATAATGTTTCCAGTTGAGCTCATCTTGTTTAAATAAATTTTTTGGCTTACCCACTCAGATATTATACAAACAAAAATCTTTTCAAGAGAGCAATAAAGGTTTGATTTTTAAAAATTCAAAAAAACTGATAAATTGATTTCATGACTTACGCACATAGAAACGATATTTTTGATGCCGATACTCATATGATGGAAAGTGCAGATTGGCTATATAAATTTGCAGATAAATCTATCAAAGATAAGCTTGAACCGATTGCAGAAGGAAGAAAGGATGTTTTAAATCTTATTGAAAATGCCATAGAAAATTACAAAAAAAGAAAAGCTTCTTCAAAAGAAATGGAACAAGCAAAAAGTGAATTTATGACATGGAAACATAAGGGCTGGGATGGTCTCGGTGCTTTTGATGGCAGAGAGAGAAAAATTGCAAATGATTTATTAGGCTTTAAAGGGCATTTGGTTTTTCCTACAAGTGCTTTTGATCAAGCCTTGGCAGCAAAAGAGGATGCGGTTATTTTGGGTGGAGTAAAAGCTTTGAATAGAGGCATGGCTTCATTTTGCTCAGAAGATAAAAGAATGTTTGGTGTGGCATATATTCCATTTAGATTTGGCCCTGAAATAACTATTGAGCTGTTATCTGAGTCTATTAAGAATAACTTTTCAACTATACTTATTGATACGGTTGCCCCTAAAAATAGCAAAGCTTTTACACATCCAGATTTCGATGTTGTCTGGAAATTTATTCAAGAAAATAATATAACTATTACTCTGCATGTAGGAGCAGATAACAGCTGGGATCCAGTTCCCCTTTCTTTTTATAATAATGGAAGCAAGGTTCCTCCTCACAAAGAAGGAGATGCGCCAAGAGATGCTCTTGCTTATATGGGAATTTCATATAATGCTGAAATATTTTTAGCCTCTATGATTTTTGATGGAGTTCTTCAAAAATTTCCAAATTTAAGAATTGGCATTGTCGAGTTAGGAGCATCTTGGATAATTTCTTGGATGAAGCATTTAGACCAGTCTTTTAAATCTTTTAGACGCCTTCAAGACCTATCTCAAGTGAAACTCTTGCCTTCGGAATATGTTCTTAAGCACATGAAAATTACCGCTTTTCCAGGCGAAGACATTGGCTGGCTTCTTAATTCTGGAGCAGAAGACCTATTATTGTTCGCTTCTGATTATCCTCATCATGAAGGTACTGATGATCCAATTTCTAGATTCGAAAATACAATGAATAACGTTTCTGAAGCTCAAAAATCTAAGTTTTATTCAGAAAATTTTATCCAACTTATGCAATTAGGAAAATAATTAAAAAAAGATGACTAAAGACAACCTTTTTTAATCTTTTAGTTTTTTTCTTTCTAATAATTTAAAAATATTAATAGTCTCATTTATTAATTCATCATGATATTCAAAATTAACTAACATTTTTAGTTTACTCATATCTACGCTCAGAGATTTTGAATGGTGAGTATGATCTTTATCATTAAGATGAATGGGGAGTAATTCATTGTAATGTTCTTGATAAGCAGCCTGTACTTTATTAGCAATGGCTTTTAAGGAAAGAGATTTGCCGCGAGAAAGGTTGTATATTTGGTTTTCAGGCTTTTTTCCAAGCAGCTTTCTTAAAATATAACAGACATCGCCCATCCATATAAAATCTCTTAGGGCATCTCCATTAGAATTAAGTTTTATTTTCTTTTCATCAAATGCCATTTTTGCTAAATCGTTCGTGATTAAATGCCATTTTGAAGTATTAACGTCTTTAGGGCATCCATAACTATTGGTTAAGCGAATTATGCTGTATTTGGGATCCCGCAGATGAAGTCTCAATATGTATTCAGCAAATAAATGAGACAATCCGTAATCATTTAGAGGGGTTGTTTCAGAACTTTCATTAATCAAACCATCGTATTTTCCATATACTTGAAAAGTGGATAGATAAATGAAGTGCTCAACTTGATCCATATTTAGAGCATCTAATAAATTACGAGTACCAAAAGTATTTACTTGATAAGCAAGTTCTCTATAGTTTTCTACAAAACTATCATTCACACTTCCCGCGTGGATAACATATTTAAAATCTTTATTCTTAAGTTCATCATAAAGCTGAGAAGGATTCATTAAATCAGCAAGAATTAAATTAAAGTTACTGTTTATTTCAAGCTTCCTTTGAGATTTAGTTAAAACACTTACATTAAACAAATCAGCCGTTTCTTCCAAAATCCAAGAACCTAAGTTGCCTAGGCCGCCTGTAATAAGTAAATTTGGTTTGTTAGAAATTTTTGTACCTTTGACTTAATCTTCCCATAATTTCCATGGCGCTTTTCCAGAATCCCATAGATCAATTAAGGAATTTTTATCTCTCAAATTATCCATGCATTGCCAAAAATTAGTATGCTTGAATGCATTCATAGAACCTTCTTTTGCTAAATTGGTTAAGGGTTCTCTTTCAAACATTGTAGAGTCATCTTGAATATAATTTAAAACTTCCGGTTCACAAACAAAAAAACCGCCATTAACCCATGTTCCATCTCCTTTAGGCTTTTCATTGAAAATATTTATGGAAGAGTTTTCATCTATGTTCAAAGCTCCAAATTTTCCTTCGGGTTGTACAGCGGTCATAGTAATTTTTTTATTTGAGTTATTATGAGAATTTACTAACTCAGTAATATTCACATTTGAAACCGCATCTCCATAAGTCAGTAAAAATTGTTCATTGTTTATTATTTTTTCTGCCCTTTTAATTCTTCCGCCTGTAAGACTATCCAATCCGGTATCTATGAGATGAATCTTCCAAGGCTCTGATATATCTTTGGTTATTTTCTTTGAGTTATCTTTTAAATCAATAACAAAATCTGATCTTCTTAAAAAATAAGTATTAAAAAATTCTTTAATCATATAACCCTTATAACCAAGCAAGATTACAAATTCATGAAAGCCATAATGAGAATAAAGTTTCATGATGTGCCATAGGATGGGCATTCCTCCTATTTCTACCATTGGCTTAGGCCGAATGTCTGTTTCTTCAGAAAGTCTTGTTCCAAATCCGCCAGCTAAAATTAAAACTTTCAAGAATAACTCCTATTATTTTTTTTGGATTTAATTAATAGTCTTATAAGCCTCGCAAGATCAATAACTGGGCTTAGAAGTAAAGAAGCTAGTGGAGCAAGGTACTTCAATCTTTCGCCCTTTTTTCCCATGCTGTAGAACCCTCCTTGTTCACTTGATTCTCTATCAGCTGATCTTGTTGCAAATAACAACATGCATAAATGTCTAATATTTTTTGTGAAAAAAAAGTATACGAGCGAATTATAAATCGAACCTAATGATTTAACTACATATGATTTAGTAACTAATATTTTCTCTGTATCAAGAATATAGCTATTTTCTTTAAAATCTTCAGTATTTTTATATTGTCTTGTAATTAGAACAGGAGATGGAAAATAATTATAATTTTTATATCTTTCTTTTTGACTAAATACATGAATACACATCCAAGGCCAAAACCTTTCTATACAGAAAGAATTGTAATATTGGATATTTTGAAAAAAATTTTTTGGAATGAATGAGTGCATCAAAGTGTCATGGTTGATAAATCTTAAAAAATTAGGCAAGAAATCTTTTACTTCAAAAATATTCTTGATAACTCCTTCGGTATTTTGATTACCGATAACTTTGTTTACATTTTTAGTATCCACAAGTTCCATTTTGCAAAAGGTTATTTTATCTTTTTCTAAAAATGGAATTACTTTGTCAAAAACTTCATGATGAAAAAAATCGTCACCTCCTGCCAAGAAAATATGGCTGCCTCTTGCTTTTTTTATAGCATCTTTATGGTTTTTAGCAGGTGAAACTTTTTTTGGCTGTTTGGTAATTTTTAAACGGGCATCGTTAAAACTTTTAAGAATATTTAGAGTATTGTCATCAGAGCAATTATCAAAAATAATTATTTCAAAATCTCTACTTGAATTGCTTAATAAACTATTTATATTTTTTTTTATAAATTTATCTTCATTGAATACAGGTATAACAATAGATAATGAGAGCATTTTTTATTTTCTATTTTGTAAGCCGTAAATTAATTTAAGATAAAAACTAAAATTTTTTCTTTTGATATTTTATTAGTATACAGTTAGCTAATCAAAATTAAGTCCGAGTTTTAATATTAAGAAATATCAATAATGAAAATTCTAATTACAGGCAATATGGGTTATGTCGGATCGGTATTAGTACCCTACTTGAGAAAAGAATATCCAAAATCATTCATTGCTGGACTAGATATTGGTTTTTTTCAAGAAAAACTTATAGATAATTCTTATCCAGAAAAATCTTTAGATAAACAAATAATTAAAGACATTCGTGATGTTGAAAGTGAAGATCTAGAAGGTGTTGATGTAATCATAAATCTAGCAGCAGTTAGCAATGATCCAATGGGTAAAGAGTTTGAAAGTGCCACTGAGGAAATAAATTTCATAGCAGGTGTTCGTCTTGCAAATCTTGCAAAAGAAGTTGGCGTTAAAAGATTTATTTTCGCTTCAAGCTGCAGTGTTTACGGTGAAGGCCTAGGAAATTCAAAAACAGAAAAAGATCAAGTTAATCCTCTAACGGCATATGCTAAATCAAAAATCAATACTGAAAAAGAACTCGAAAAAATCTCAAGCTCAAATTTTGTTATAAAGTGTCTTAGGTTTGCTACAGCATGCGGTTTTAGCCCAAGAATTAGACTTGATATTGTTCTAAACGACTTTGTTGTTAATGGATTATTATCAAATGAGATAAATATCCTAAGTGATGGAAGTCCTTGGAGACCTTTAATCCATGTAGAAGATATGGCCAGGGCAATTCACTGGTCTATTGAAGATAAGAACAAAGAGGATTTTCAAATATTGAATGTTGGAAATCTAAATGCAAATTATCAGGTTAAAGAAATTGCTGAAGCGGTACTCAAGGTACTTCCAACTATAAATATTAAAATAAATAAAAATGCTTCGCCTGATAAAAGGTCTTATAAGGTTGATTTTTCTTTTTTTAATAATCTAGCTTCTGGATATCAGCCAAAATTTTCTCTAGAAGATTCCATAAAAGACTTAGTAAAAAAGATAAAACTATTTAATCTAAATGAGCAACATATTACAAATTCAGAATTTATTAGGCTCAAAACTTTAAAAGACCTAATAGATAAAAATTTAATAAATTCTAAATTACAGAAGCTATGATTATTGAAAATACTGAGTTTGAAGGGCTTCATATCTCTAAATTAGATAAGAAAAAAGATAACAGAGGATATTTTGCAAGGTTTTATTGTTTTGAAGAATTTAAAAATTTGGGTTTACTGAATAACATAGCTCAAGCAAATATTTCTGATAATCCAAAAAAACTAACTTTTCGAGGAATGCATTATCAAGTATCGCCTTATCAAGAAACAAAGATAGTAACTTGCTTAAAGGGAGCTATTATTGATTTTGTCATTGACTTAAGAAAAGAAAAGCCAACGTTCATGAAATCTTTTCAACTTGAATTGAATGAGGAGAATCAATTTGCTCTTGTCATTCCTAAAGGATTTGCACATGGTTATTTAACTTTAAAAAAAGATACAAGAGTTTTTTATCTTGTGGATGAACCTTTTTCACCAGAATCAGAAAATGGATTAAGATGGGATGATCCTTCATTTGATTTAAAATTACCAGAGGCTCCAAGAGTTATATCTGAAAAAGATGCTTCTTGGAAAGATTACTTATAAATATTTTGATCACTCCTTGTGTATTTCTTACATACGCCCTTACCAAAGATGCAAAATTTAAGTCTTAATAGATTGGTCGGGGTGGCGGGATTTGAACCCACGACCACTTGACCCCCAGTCAAGTGCGCTACCAGGCTGCGCTACACCCCGTTAATTTTTTAATATCTTCAGTACTTCTTTTAGAGAATCTATTATTTCCACGTCTAAATTAAAAGAAAGTTCTCCCTCTTCTAAGACTTTTTTTATTGCCTTAACATTAAATCCTCGCTCTGAAAGTTCTTTTATTTTCAAGAAGATAATCAAATCCTCTTTTTGAAACATTCTTCTGTTAGAAATTCTTTTGACAGAAAAATGTTCTTTAAAAACCTTTTCCCAATATCTTAGCGTATGGTCTTTAACAGCTAAAATCTGACTAGCTTCTCCCATCGTAAAGTATTTTTGATCAGGTAAGCTGGATAGATTTATTTCCAATTTTACAGAGACTCTCTTAATTTTTTTGATGCTTTAAAAGAAACAACATTTCTGTCGGAAATTTTATAGGACTCACCTGTTTTAGGGTTTCTCCCGGGTCTGCTTTTTTTATGTTTTACAATAAAGTTTCCGAATTTTGGAATTTTAATTTCTTCTCCTTTTTCTAATCCTTTACTGATTTCTTCAAAATAAGCATTTACTATAATTAAGCAATCTTTTTTTGGCAGCCCAAGTTGCTCTCTCAATAAATTTACAATGTTTGCTTTTGTAAGTGTCATTTATCTCAAAAGTGCGCCAAGTTTTTTTTTCATGCCAGAAATAATTAAATTAGCTTCATTGTTAACATCTTCTTCAGATAGAGTTTTTTTATTTGAGCCCCAACTAAGTCTAAAGGCAATACTTTTTTTATCTTCGGAAATATTTTTTCCATCATATACATCAAAAATTCTTGAGCTAATTAAAAAATTTTTTGATGAATTCTGAATACATTCATTTACTTGCTCGTAAGAAATATCTTTGTCTATTTCAAAGGAAAAGTCTCTTTGAGATATAGGATAAATTGAAGGTGCTAATAATTTTCTTAAATCCTTTCTAAGAAGAGATTCAATTTTTATTTCAAAATAAAAGAAAGCTTTACTTAGCCCTAATGACTTCAAAAGCTTAGGATTGACACTTCCAATAGAGCCAATGAGCTTATTTTTAAGATGGATGTCTGCAGATGCAAAAGGATGCAGTAAATCATTTTTAGATCTTTTCCAAGATATCTTCTCTATTCTGAATTCTTCAAAAAAGTCTTCCAGCACTCCCTTTAAGAAGAAAAAGTCATAATTTTGTTTAGTATTCCAATTTTTAAATTTTTCATCATCATAAACTAATCCAGCAAGGTTTAAGGCTTCTGAGTGGCTGGTATTTGAAAAAGATTTGCCTATTTCAAAAATATTTAAGAAATTTTGTCCTCTATTGATATTAAATACTAAATTTGTAGCTAAGCTTGGGAGTAAAGACGTTCTTAGGGTATTTAAAGAGTTATTAAGAGGATTCTTTATAGAAATACTTTTATTTTCTATACCTAAATTCTCTAGAGCCTGCTTGTCTAAAAAAGAATAGTTAATAACTTCATTAAAACCTTTATTTATCATAAAAATTTTCATTTCATTTATAAAATCATATTTCGATTTTTCATAGTGTTGAGAAACTTGATCATTTTTTATTTGAGGTAAATTGTCATAACCGACGATTCTTGCGACCTCTTCAATTAAATCTTCTTTAATTGATAAATCAAAACGATGACTGGGCACTTCAAAGGTTAAATTGATTTTATTTTTTTTGATCAATTTGATTTCAAGTCTGTTTAAAATAGATTTAATTCTATTTTCGCTAAGATTAGTGCCAAGTTTCTGATTCACATCTTTTGGGGAAATGCTTATGAGTTTTTTCTTAGGGAAATACTTATTCTTTATTGTTTCTATTTCAGAAATATCTGCTTGATAAATTTCTTTGATAATCGAAAGTACTTCCATTAAAGCAATTTCATGAAGATTAAAATCAACGCCTCGTTCAAACCTTTGTGATGCATCTGTCTGAAACCCATACCTTCTAGCTTTGCCTTTAATAGCAGCGGGATCAAAAAAAGCAGATTCAATTATGAAGTTTTTCGTTTTTTTTGAGACCGAGTGATTTAAACCCCCTGAGATTCCAGCAAAAGCTATAGGTTCTTTCTTATCAGCTATAACAAGGCAATCGTTGGTAAGTTTAATATTTTTTTCACCTAAGATTTTTATTTGTTCTTTTGATTTGGCAAATCGTACTTCGATATCTCCTTGAATTTTATCCTGGTCAAAGACATGCATAGGCTGACCACTTTCTAACATTACAAAATTTATAATATCTACCAATGGATGAATAGATTGAATATCAGCTGCTTTTAAGGTTTTTATTATATTTTCTGGAAACTTCTTTTTTGATTTTAAGTTTGAAATAGAAACCGCTGAGTAAGCTGAACATGCTTCTCTAGCTGATAATTTAATTTTTTTTGTGAATTTAGTTTCTCCTTTAAAGGAGATTTTTTTTACTGAAGAAAATTTCTGACCTTTGAATGCACAATAGTCTCTTGCTAGACCCTTTACAGAAAAGCAATCTCCTCTGTTAGGAGTTAAATCAAAATCAATAATTTTATCACCTTCAAATGACTTTATTTCATCAACTTCTATACCAATTAATGTCAGATCGTCACAGAGACTCTCAATTTTGGGTTTAGCGTTAATAGCTTCAGTAATTCTTGAAAATAAAACTTTCATTGCTATTGAGACAAAAATTTTATGTCATTTGAAAACAAAGATCTCATGTCTTCTATTTCATAGAAAAGTTTAGCCATCCTTTCAATCCCCATTCCAAAAGCAAAGCCAGAAAATTTCTTTGAATCCAATCCTGCCATATCAATTACGTTTGGATGCACTAAACCACACCCCATTATTTCTAACCAATTTTTAGATTTTTTATCCATGATATCCACTTCAGCAGAAGGTTCTGTGAAAGGAAAGTAAGAAGGTCTAAACCTTACTTTGGTATCCGGTCCAAAAAAGAAATCTATGAAAGTCATGATTTCATTTTTGAGATGACCAAAATTAATATTTTTAGTAATTACCAATCCTTCTATTTGATGAAACATGGGAGTATGAGTTTTATCTGCATCACTTCTGTATACCTTTCCGGGACAGATAATTTTTAATGGCGCACCTCTCTTCTCAATAGATCTGATTTGAACAGGAGATGTATGTGTTCTCAATAGATTTCCATTTTCTAAATAAAAGGTATCGTGCATATCTCGAGCAGGATGATCTTTAGGAATATTCAAAGCATCAAAATTATAATAATCTGTTTCAATTTCTGGACCATCCTCAATCAAGTACCCTTTGGAAGAAAAGAAATCTGTTATCTTTTTAGTGGTAATAGTCAAAGGATGAAGTTTCCCTTGAGATTTATAAGAACCTGGAAGGGTTACATCGATTCGATCTTTTTCTAAAGATTCATTGACAATTAAGGATTCAATCTTTTCTTGAGCGGAATTTAAAAATCCTTCGCAAAGATTTCTTAATTCGCTAATTTCTTTACCAAAAATGGGTCTTTCTTTTGAAGGTAAATTTTTTATATTTTTTGAAAGCTCAGTAATCTGCCCTTTTTTTCCAAGGTATTTTACTTTGAATTGGTTTAATTCTTCTTGAGAAGCTATCTCTTGAAAATCTTTCTTAAGATTTGCTTTTAAAGCATCTAAATCCATGCTTCATTATGCTGCATTTTCCTTTGCAAGAGATACTAAATTAGAAAAAGC
>MDSW01040177.1_pt1 | contig 12149 bp, 13 predicted proteins | sample 811171 | NCBI WGS metagenome assembly MDSW01 (sample SAMN05326641, study PRJNA326480) | marine metagenome | isolation source: seawater | place: Atlantic Ocean: North West | collected 2012
ACAGTATCGACTGAATACTCACTCTCAACGAACTCTTTGATAACATCCTCAAATGATTTATCCTCACTAATTCTACCTAAAATAAACTTATCATTACCAGGTCTATCAAGAAATCCAGCCTCCCTATATAAAAATATATCACCATTTAAATCAACTGCAACTGACAACTGAGGATAACCTGAACTTCTCATTTCAGTACCATCAACCTTCATTAAAGATTTACCCACAATACCTTCTGATATGGAAACTAATGCATAACCATAGTCTACGTGTAATTCTGGACATCTCTTACCTTGTTCTTCTTTAAACGTTTTAAACGTATCAACTAAAACTTTTCTATCATCTTTTGATATAAAATTCTCTAATCTATAAATTCTATTCTCATCATCAGCAACTGAACCTTCTGTTACACTTCCAAAATCTTCTCGTAATGTTAAAAAATCTATACCAGGCCCATTATCTACTTGTGAATTTATATCTTCAATCAAATCAATTAAAGGTAACATATGATCCATAGTCTCTGGTATTATTATGTAATTAAATCCAAACTTCAAGTTAGGGTTTATTTCATTTCTTTGTTTTAAAAAGTTTATAGTATTCGTTTTAACTAATTCATATGAACCAGGTTTTCTTGTTATAAAATCATATGATTCCTCATCAATACCATATAATGATATTCTTAATGAATCTAAATCCCACATACCAGGATGTTTTTTTAAATAATTTGGTGTTAAAGAATAACCATTTGTAATCAAAGGAACTCTAATACCTAATGACTTAGCGTGACTAATCAAATCATCTAATTGAGGATTAGTTAATGGTTCTAATCCACCTGATATTGACATTGCTGAAGTTTCTGGTATACTATTCAATATATCTTTAAATCTTTTATTACCATCTTTTAATAAACTACCAGGATATCTAGCCTTTTGATTCCTACCACAAAACCCACAATAAAACATACAAGATATACCAGGAAATACTGCAATCCTCAATGGAAAATCATACTTGTAATCTATAACATCTTTAGTACGATTGGCAAAAGTTGACATTGTATTCCAATACTTTCTACCAACTCCAAGTTTAGTTATAGATTCTTGTAGTAATGAATTGCCTCTGATGTACTTGTTAACTTTAATAAGTTCATCCTTCGTCAAATCTACTTCTTCTAAAATTTCTTTTTGAGTATACCAGGGTATATTAGACAACCTATGTACAATAATAGAAACTGCATTTACAAACTTTGATTCATATAACTCTTCAGATAACTTACTCTGTAACGTGCTTGGAATCTTTAACGGATCATTTCCATTTAACCAATGTGAAATTTTATCTCTCATACATCTTTCCTATACTTTCCCAAGCACTCACCATTAATTTATTTCTAACTGTTTTATCAAACCCACTAAAAAACCAAATCTTACCATATTTTATATAGAATGGTGTTTTATCCTCATCTAATTGCCAATTATATTGTAAAAGATTTTTTCTATGTAAATGAGAAACTCTATATTCTATAGGTAAGAAACTCATCTCAACATTATTCATTTGCATAAAATAATTAATTGGTGTTTGGTCTGTTCCTCTATCAACTCTTTTCTGAACCGCATTTAATTCATCAATATTATCTAAGAAAAAGTTTCCCCAATCTTTAATTAATTTCTTATGTGATTTATTGTGTATAACAAACTGAGTACAAAAATAATCAGCGATATTAAGTTCATAATTATCAAAGAATTCCTTATATCCTTGTACACTTTCATAAACCCACTTTAGATTATCTTTTTCTCTACCAACACAAAATTTATTATCAGTAAGTTCAAAAAAGTTAGGACAATTCCATTTAGGTACAGAACAAGCATCAATTAATGCAACATTATCCCACTCAATATTCTTTTCATCTAATAAATCATGTACATCAAACCACCTCTGTAGAGTAATTCTATATTTCATTAAATCATCTCTCTGAGGTTTATCATATATAACCAACTCTACATCATTTTTCTCACACCAATAAGTCCATGCCTTAATAGATATTTCCATCCATTCCCATCCACCAAATTTAGTTGATAAATTCTTTTCCTTTGGAATAGTTGCTGGTATTACTATAACATTTTTCATCTAATGAATCCTTATCTTTTCATTTGCTAACAATTTAAGACAGTAATCTTTTTCTTCATTGAAAGAATGAACCTTTTCATTATAATCAACTTTTTCAAAATAATGAATATTATCAGTTGTCTCATAAAAATCAAATCCATAAAGGTCAAGAACTTTAAAGTAATTCAAAAAGTATATTATTCCAAGTAAACCACAACTTGGTTCAATCATATGTTTAAATTCTCTTGATATAAAATTCATACTTTCCACATCAATTACTGAAATCTTTGATTTACTATCTATATTGTTTATCAATCCACCCACAAACCATCTCCACATATTATCTGCTCTTGGTTTTATTATAATATGATCATCAAGTGATTGAAAAAAATCAAATCTATGTTTTTCGTAACCAGGATTTTCGATATAACCATAAGACTTTGTAGAAACAACTCTAAAATCACTTTTTGTCCCTACATTCTTTTCAAATCCTTTAGTTCTTGCCAAATTAAATCTAACAACATAATCATATTTATCTATCTCCTCACCATACTCATTATTAAATACAGTAGGGCCACTACCTACAATAGCACAAGTTTTATCTTCAAAATCATAATCTAATTCTTCTTCAATCAAACCCTTAGATTTCTCTACAATTTCATCTAAAGAGTAGTCAGAGAAATTTGCCTTATTGACATCAAAAAAATCATTTCCTATATGATGTTCATGTCGTATAACTTTTTCTACTCTATCTTTTGTCAAGTACATTAATATACTATTCCTAAACTATCTAATTTTTCTTTTACATAATCCTGTAAAATATATTCTTGTTGATTTTGTTTTGATTGTCTATCTATTGCACCCTCGGCATGTAATTTACTTTGTTCATTATCTTTACCAATTGCTGCATAGACAGTAGGTCTTTCCCCATTATATCTACCACCCATATGTTTTATTCTTGCATCAAACAATATAATATCACCTGGTTCTGTACCAACATAATACTCTTCAGTCATATGAGAATTAAGATGTGAACCAGGTCTAACAAATAAACCACCTTGATTATCTTGATGGTCTGCAAAATATATTGCTATACGATAAACATTATAATCATCTTGTAGATGGTCGTGTTCAAAGTTTCCTTTTTCTTTATCATCTATATGCCATAACTGTGCGTCTGAATGCCATCCTTTAGCACCAGCAAAATTTAGATGAACATCAAAGTGGTGTACCCATCTCAATTTATTATCTGTTGCTGCCCATAAGACATCCATTATTTTTTTATTGTCGAGTAAATTTAAGAAACTTTTAAAATAAGGAACGTTTATTGCATCTGGTCTAATTGTTTGTGTTCCATCACCATAACCCTTACATCTGTTTTTACCATCTTTGAAATAATCAAGAATCAATCCCCTATATGAATCAATTTCTTCAGTAGTTAATACATTTTCAAGTACAGTTAAACCATGTTCTTTTAAAGCATTTACATTTTCTTCTACACTATAAGACATAACTATTATATCCCCCATCCATATTAATGGTCACACCAGTCATATATTTTATATTATTCTCAATTATAGATGATATAAATAAACTTATCTCGTCTACTCTACCAGTTCTACCAAATGGTAATTTCTTCTCATATTCTGATATATCTCCAACGAGATTCTTCAATCTTTCAGTTCCAATGGGTCCTGGTGCTATATTTACACAACTGATATCTCTCTTGGCATATTGTTTAGTCAATAATTTTAATACACTTGAAAATGCAATTCTATATGCTACAGACAAACTCATTGTATCTTTTGGTTCTTTTATTTGATGAGATGATATTAGAAAAATATAACCATTATCATTAATTTTTAAATTTTGTAATATATAAACAAAACTATAAAACAACTGATTATAATATTTAAACCACTCATCTTCTGTTATTTCATAAAAATCTTTTGCGGGTGGCCCACCTGTATTTAAAACTAACACGTCAGTTTGTTGTTGTTTTTTTACAAACTCACGAACTTGTTCCATGTTTGAAGTATCAAGTGTTGATGATGAAGTTCTAACTACTTCACCAAATTTAGTAAGTTTATCGGCAATATCTTTACCAATACCTTTACTACTCGATAATACTATTGATTTCATCTTATCTTTTTCTCAACTTTCACTTTTTCTCCAGTTCCAATTCCACTTTCAATTTCTTTTATACTATCAATAACATTAGAAACTTTTCTAAGTTCTACAGCGTGTACTGAATCTGGATACTTTAAACTTGGGTTATTTGCCTTAACATAAAACCATATATCTTTAGGATAAAATGGAATTGATGCATAAATCATATTTAAATTACTACAATGATTACCATAACTTATTTCAAACTCAGGATATTCTAATTGCATTTTTTCTATTGCCTTGAGATTTGTATTTTTAGGTTCATAATTTAATTGAGTATGAATCAAACTAATATTATATTCATCTCCATATCTAATTGAAAACTCTTCTAAAACTTCATCTGTACTTGTACCTGTAGATACAGAAAATGGAACATCCTTACTTAATAACTTATCTATATAACTATAATTAGTTAAATCCCAACTCAAAACCTTAAAAAATTTTACTCCAATATCAATAAATTTATCTACAAGTGTTGTGTTGCCTAAGGCAATACCAAAATCTACTTGATGTTCTTCACAATATTTTGAAATCTCTTTATAGTGTTCAAAACTCAATTCAAAATTTTCATACTTATCTTTATAAAAACCATCTTCTCGTACTTGATATGTAATTGCATCACAACCAGCAGTTATTAAATTAGTTACATAGTACCAAGATAACTGGTCATCACCTAAATGATTTAATCCAACTTCACATATGTTCATAACAATCTCCTTAGAAGATATAAATCTTCATAACTATCAAGTTGAAAACTATCACATAATGGAATTTTAACATAACCAACTTTACCACTATACCTTAACTTATATTTTAATAAATCTTTTTTAGTAGAAATATACATCATTCCATTTTCAACATAAGTGCTATCCATATCTTGTCGTCTTGGTCTATTATTTATATCCCAATTAATAGGTTTACCTTTTGTATTCCATCTTGGTAACCAATGTTCTTCTGTTACAGTAAAAACAGAATCGTATTTATCCATCAAATCAATTCCCGCATTAATATACTTTTTCTTAATTAGTGGTGAAGTTGGTTGAATGAAAACCATCATATCAAAATCTTGTTTATTTGCAAAATCTACAAGAGAAGCATCTGGCATAATAGTATCATTTGCTAATTCAGGTTCTCTTTTTATAGTTCTAGCACCACATTCACGAGCAATCTTTGCTATCTCTATAGAATCTGTAGAAACCCAAGTTTCATCCACTTTAGAATTTAAAGATGCCTGAATAGAATATTGAATCAATGGTTTACCATTAATATCAATTATATTCTTATTTGGTATTCCTTTACTACCACCTCTAGCAGTTATTAAAGAAACTATCTTCACTTTCTTAACGACTTTCTTTTACTTTTTTCACCACTTAATAATTTTCTACCATCACCAATTCCTGCATAAAAACTTGATTCTTCTCCTAATGATTTCTCTACATCACGGATACCCTTAACAAGTTTCCAAACACCAATTGGTTCTACTGATGCCACATGGTCACTTCCCCACATAGACCTATCTAATGTTATATGTCTTTCTATCCAACTAACTCCCAATGCAACTGTAGCAAATGTAGTAACTAATCCAAACTCATGGCCACTATATCCTATATCACTTGATGGATATTTTTCTTTCAACCAAGTAATATAATTTAAATTTAACTCATCTGATGGTGCGGGATATGTAGAATTTGTATGCATTATAACATCAGGTTCACACAACTCTACACACTTCTCAATTTCTTCTTCTGTACTCATTCCTGTAGATATTATTAATATATCGTTATTTTCTCTTGCATATTTACATAATTCGTTATCTGTAATTAAGGCAGATGGTATTTTTGTAATCTTTTTATATTGTTTCATGAAATCTACAGATTGAATATCCCATACACTAGCAAACCAATCAATACCTCTCTCTTTACAATACCTATCTATCTCATCATACTCTTCTTTTCCAAATTCTATTTTATGTTTATATTCAAGATAAGTCATTCTTCCCCAAGGCGTATCTCTCATTACATTCTTTTGTTCTTCAGGTACACACACATCTGGAGTTCTTTTTTGGAACTTTACATAATCACATCCTGCCATTTTTGCAACGTCAATTAACTTTTTACAAGTATCTAAATCACCATTATGATTTATACCAATTTCAGCTATTATTTTTATCATATAAAATCCTCAATTTTCTTGGGGCCATCACTAATATTCATTTCAAATAACTTTTCTTGAATTGAATTCTCGTATTGATCTCTAATTTCATTAAATTGATTTCGTAATTCTGAATTTCTATAGCCCCATCTAAATCCATGTTTTTTCCAAAACCTCAATTGTTCTCTACAAAAATCACCACTATCTGAATTATTTCTATCGATTGTCCTCACTTGAACATCTCGTTTTAAATAATGATCATGACATACTAACAAGTTTGGAAATGTAATATTAATAAATCCCTTTTTCATAAATTGGTGTGCAATATCATCAGGCCACAATTCAAATATAAACTCAGTATCTATGTATATATTTTCTCTAAATAATTTCCGATTAAATCCAACACAAGTCCAATATGGTGATTCTACTACAAAATAATCTTCTTTATAATATTCATCTGGTAAAAATTTATACCACCCAGCATAAGGTGGTTCTAAAATACCCTTTTCTAAATTACCTCTACCCGTTCTTGTAATAGTTTTATTACGATAAATAACATCTGAAGATTCAACACTTCGTAGTGCTTGTTTATAATCCATTATAGAATTAGGACTAAACATAGAAACTTTTTCAGTATCCACATTCTCTAAATGTTTATCAAGATTATCCCAAAAATTACTTTCCATTGGAATCACATCATGTTGAAAACAAACTATCCAATCAACATCAATATTGTTTTTAGTTAAATACTTATCTGCTTCTAAAACTGATTGTTGAGTTGAAGTTAATTCAAAATCTGGATTAACAAAATGTATACCCAACCTCTCACAAGTTTTAATACCATCTTGTTTATTTTCTTCTGTAGAATTAATATCAACATTTACCACTACAACTTCATCATGATTTGCTCTACTATACTTGTATTGACAACCATCAAACATATCATAATAATTTGAAGTAGCAAACATTACACAAAACTTTCTATTCATCTATACAAACCTCTAATGATATATGCAATTCTCTCTGAACTCTTCCCATCCCAATATTTGATTTCAGTTTTAGATTCAATATCCATATGTTCTTGTACTTCATTCACCAAGTTCTTGTAATCTGTACCAATTAACTTGTTAGTTCCATTGTGTATCGTTACTGGTCTTTCAGTATTATCTCTAACAGTCAAACAAGGTACTTTAAAATATGTAGACTCTTCTTGAATCCCACCTGAATCGGTTATAATCATTTTTGCATTCTTTTGTAAACTCATAAAATCTATATAACCTAATGGTTCTACAATTCTTAATAACTTTAAATACTTTTTAAGTACTCCATGTTTTTCTAAAGTTTTTCTCGTTCTTGGATGCATTGGAAACACACAATCAAATTTCGTTTTATTAGATACCTCTGCTAAAGAATCCATCATCTCAAGTAATCTCTCTTTGTTATCTACAGTAAATGGTCTATGTATTGTGATTAAAAAATAATTATTTTTTGTTAATTCTAATTTTTGAATTATGTCAGAGTCATCAAACTTTTCCTCAAACTCAATCAAAGAATCAATCATTGTATTCCCAACCATAAAACATTTCTCTTCTGGTATACCTTCTCTTTTTAAATTATCTAAACCATCTTCACAAGAAACAAAAAGATAATCAGATAAATGATCTGTAACTATACGATTTAATTCTTCTGGCATAGTTCTATCCCCACTTCTCAATCCTGATTCTACGTGAACTACTTTTAAATTATAATTACTTTCTTCTAAGTGTATTTTAGATGCAACAACGGCGGCAGCTACAGAACTATTTACATCACCATAAACTACTACAACATCTGGTTTATATTGATTAAATACCTCTTCACATTTAATCATAATATTTGCAGTCTGAATTGCATGTGTACCACCACCTATTCCTAAATTAATATCTGGTTTTGGTATTTCTAAATCAATAAAAAACTGTTCGGACATATTTTTATCATAATGTTGTCCTGTATGTACGATAGTATTATTAACATCTATAAAAGTATTTAACTTTTTAATTACTGGTGCAGCCTTAATAAAATTTGGTCTAGCTCCAACTATGTGTATTATATTTAACATTGTAAAGCCAAAATACTGTACATAAATCTTTTCGCCAATTCTATATTACCATCATGTGATAGATGTACACCATCAACATAGTAATCTTCTATACCTTCTAAATCACAAACAGAAAAACCCATTTTTTCACTAAGTTTATAGATTTTTTCATTATATTTCTTTATATATGACGTATTATCAAGATATAGAGGTGTAAACTTTAAAGGTGGTACTGTACCAACTATAACTCTCATATTAAAAACTTTTGCTATTGAAACAATCTGTCTAACATTATCCTCATATATATCAGGAGTTACACCAATTTGAGTATCATTAGTACCAATTAACAACAACATTATATTTGAGTTACTTTTTGAACTTATATTATTCCAAGCTCTTTTCTGTAAATCTGAACTTGTCTCACCATTAATACCAAAATTATGACAATAGTAGAATTCATTTAGTTCTTTTGTTAATAACTTACCTAATTCTGCTGGATAACATCTACCATATTCATCTCTTGCACCAAACGTTATAGAGTCACCTAAACATACTATTTCATTCCAAATCATCTTGACATCACCTTTCTCGTAGCGTTATAATTATCACTATTTTCATCATAAAAACATTTACTAAAACTAAATCCCAATGCCCGTAATGTATCTTTTTCAAAACAAAAATGTTTTGGTCGTGTTGGTTTTAATTTTAAATCAACTAACATAATTGATTTTTTACCAACTCTATCCATCTCATCAATACAATCATATGCATATTTTTGTGTAGGTAAATATTGAAATAGTCCACTTGCAAATACAAAGTCAAATGAGTTATCCTCAAATGGTAAATTATTTGCCTCTGAAGTTAACACTTTATTACTTGGAAACAAAACCTTATGTTTCTCAATCAAAGGACTTGAATAGTCTACTCCAACATAATCAAAATCTTTAAATTCTCTTGATAAAAATCCAGCCCCACAACCTACTTCTAAAATAGAATCTCCAGACTTTATATCTAACTTAGATATAATTTTATCCACAATCATTTTACTATCTATTGGAATTCCCAAGTGTTCCCAACCACATAGATATAAAAGGTCTGTGCTATCACTTCTACCCTTTTCGTCCCATATCTTTTTCCAAAAATTTGGTTGAACGTCCATTACACTAACCTATAATAGTTTTTCATCCAATCCACAGTTCTCTTAACTCCCTCATCCAAACCTATAGAATTTTCATGATTTAAATCTAACTTTGCTTTATCAACCTTCACTAACTTATCTTTTGTGGTCAATATTTCACTATCTTTATATGATACCAAATACGAATCTGCCATTGTATACTTTAATATTATTTCTGCCAACTCTTCAATTGTATGTAAAGTATCACTTGCTATATTATAAGTTTCACCTGGTTTAAAGTTATCAGATATATTTGCCAATGTATTTACACAATCATAGATATAAGTACTTGTTCTTCTATGTCCTCTAAATATAGTAATTGGTTTATTGTGTAATAAGTTATATGTAAATACACAATTAACACTTCTAAATGGATGATACCACTCTCCATCTCCATAAGTATTGAATAACCTCACGACTACGGTTTCTGTATCATTCATGATTCTTGAATTTTTAATTTGCATTTCATTAACACGTTTAGACATAGCATAATCATTCATTTGGTCAATTGCTACATTTTCAATAACATCCTCATACATAATATCTTTATAATCACCATAAACTTCTGATGTTGAGGTATGTACTAATTTAAAACCATCTGTTTCTTGTAACTTGATTATATTTTTAGTTCCGATTGCATTAGACTTCCATACCTTTTCATAGAAATGTTCACCATTCCATCTACCAAATTCTGCTGCACAATTATAAACTAAATCTGGTTTAACATATCTTATGACAGCTTCTATTTGTCTATACTCACTTATATCACATCTAAAATAATTATCATTATCCACTTTTCCTAAACCATGACCATAATTCTCATTTGTATGAAATAAGTCCACACCAAATACGTGATGTCCTCTTTCAACTAAAACTTCTTTTAACTTACTTCCAACAACACCTAAAACTCCTGTTACTAATATCTTCATCTTACGCCCCTATTGTTATATCGTTTAACTCTGAAAAAATATTATAATAATGAAAACAATAATCTTCATACTGATATTCTTGTACAAATTTTCTTCTTGCATTATCTGTAACCTCTCGGTTAATTCTATCAAAATCAGATAATATTTCATCTATTACTTCATTTAAATTTGACCAATCATAATTTACTGCAAAATATGTTTCTTTATCAATATAAACATTTGGTTTACTTAAAACTATACTCATATCTGGTTTAATCATAATTGTACCAACATTAAAACATTCGAAATCTCTAAAACAAACTTCTCCCATACCAAATGGTGATAGACAAACCTTAGAATGATATAAATAATCAAAATACTCTTCTGGAGGTAACTTGGCCTTTCTGGATGAATATTTGTCATCTAAGACATCCCAAGCTCCTAATCTATGATTAGAATATTTTAAATCATTTCTCATTTTATGTTCATAATTCTCTTTATGTTCTGCCTGATATATTGCACAAACATCATTAGGTTTGTTTGGATTTATTGGTGGCATTTGATCTCTAAATTGTGGATTTAAATGTCCAAGATTTAAACCACTTAATTTAATTCTATCCCAATCCTTGTCTTTTATATCATATCCAAATCCAATTTCTTCATCAGTTCCCCAAAACCATTTACCACAATAATGAGGTTTTTTATATTCCTCTCGTTTTAATATTTGATTTTTAAATAAATAAATAGCATCACATTGTTCTAAAACTTCTATTGAACCCAAGAGTGAAGTAGAATCTGTACCATCAAATAAAAAATAATCTCCACCTTGTGTAAGTTTATGTACATTTTCTAATCCCCAATCAATACTATCCTGTAGAGGTAAACTTTTATTTATAAACTCATTCATACCAACAAACATATAATCAAAATCATCAGAATCAGTTATCTCAATACTATACGGTTTGAACATATCACGGCATGCCATCATTACTCTAAATGTGGGTTCATTTCTATCTGTAGTTGGATTGGGAATTTTTACTTTTATCATAGTGTAGAATAAAAATTATTTTGTTGTTCTTGTTTTTTAATAGTTTTTGGATGATATAAACTTAATTCTTCGTGTGGTGGTAAATGTGCATATGTTTTACAACCCTCAATCATTTCATGAACTGGTCTTTTCCATCTAATATCTGGTGAATTTTTAAATATTCTCGACTGAAAATCTGGATAATTAATCCACCCTTGTTCTGTTGCTCTCCATCTCCATACTTTCATATGTTCTTCTGTAATACCATCAACTGTATTTACTCTTGGCACCCAAATTAAATCAGCCTCATTAACGTCTAATATTTCTTTTATTTGTTTGAGTAATAACTCATGTGGATATTCATCAGCATCTATGTGAAAGATATAATCACCAGTTGAATTTTCTATAACTGAATTCTTTTGTGCTGCAAAATCACCATTAAGTTTTCTCTGATACACCTTGATAGTTTTCATATCTTCGTGTCCATATTGTTGAACCCAACTTGTGATTACCTCTTGTGTTTTTTCATCAGAGTAATCA
>MDSW01049231.1_pt1 | contig 12149 bp, 15 predicted proteins | sample 811171 | NCBI WGS metagenome assembly MDSW01 (sample SAMN05326641, study PRJNA326480) | marine metagenome | isolation source: seawater | place: Atlantic Ocean: North West | collected 2012
CGTCTACGACTGTGAAGTCGAGGCAAACGCAGCTGACGGCGATGAGTGCGCTATTGTGCAGAACGGCGGCGATTCGGACACCCAGTGGGAATCCGATGAAATAGTTTTCATCAAAGAAAATGGAGTTAATATTTGCGGAGGACAAGCAGCAAGCACCTGTGATGTTGAGGTGACTATCCAATTTAATGGTCAAATTCTTTCAGGGACTACTGCTGTGCCCGTGGATGATGGTGGATCTAGTAATACTCAAACAACTACCTCAAATGATGATTCTTTAGAAGTATGCAGTAAGAATAACATCGTCATTACAGAAGCTCATGGTAGTGGGGATCCAGAAGATTGGTTAGAGATCCATAACATGGGAAGTTCTGCATGCTCTCTTGAAGGATTTGAAGTGTATGATAAGGGACTTAAAGAAGATTGCAAAGAAGGTAATCCGCCCGAAAAATGTGATGAAGTTCTTACATTCACAAGTTCAGATAGCATCGGTGCCGGAGCTTACATGTTATTCTGTGAATCAGTAACCTCTGGTGGCACTGGGGATTGTTCTAATTCAGTAACCAATGCAGCAGGCAACACATTTGGATTTGGAATAAAGGGTAGTGGAGATGACATCTACTTGCTAGCACCTGATGGCACAACTACAATGTATTCTACTTCCGATGGGGGTGATGGGTCAAGTGAATGGTGTGGAGGCTCCTCAGGAGCCGGAACATCTGAAGCAACACCTACTCCAGGTTCGGCAAATAGTTGCTAAATGAGAATGACATGTTAAGGGTATATCTCGAATAGATTGCATCTATTCTAGATATAGTCGAAATGAATCAGGATATGCCCTAGATACAGAATTTAAGCTAGTGATTCCTGAGTTGTTAAACTAGAGATTCCTGAAACCCATTTCAGGAATTTTTCTGATTTATCTTCGTTTACATCGTAAACCTTCAGAATACATGTACCATCTTCCATGGGCTTTACGATGATTCTCGCGAATTCTTGATCGCCGGACATGAGTCGGAGCATCTCATCTTTTCCATCCAAGGTAATTTCGATATCGTGTATTTCTCCATTTGTCATTTGTCTCACCTACTCTGCTCGCTTCAATTGATTACTGTCAGCCGTCCCTTATAAATATTATATGAAATATATAGATTAAATAGTTATTTTGGGTAAATAAATCAAATGTCAGCGTCTGATTGGCCCATTACGATTGTAGATTCATCATACGAGTGTTGAAAGTCAATCATAACAAAAAAACCCATGAAATAATATCGCATAGTAACCTCATGATGGTTAGAACTGTAGTCGCACCCGCTCGTGTCAACATCCTTGGTGAGCACACGGATCGTTTTGGTGGCTTAGCCCTCCCGTTTGCGACTCCTCCCTTTCTTCGTTTGACGGTGGATTCGAAAAGTGATAGATTGAGAGGTGATCCAACTGTTTGCGCCTTGTGGGATGCCGCAGGAGGCGGTTCAGCGGATATCAAAGTAGAGAGTAGTATCCCTATTGGCGCAGGGATGTCATCCTCTGCTGCTCTGTGTACTGCTGTTGTGATGGCGGTAAACTCTAATCAGAGTGAAATGGAATTAGCAAAGAAAGCACAGAAACTTGAACACCAAGTCCTTGGCACTAGTTGTGGTCTTCTTGATCAAATTGCAATTACGCATGGTCGCAAGGATTCAATGATGCTCATCGATTTTAGTAATCTTGAGGTGACACCAGTTCCATTCCCGAGTAGTTGGAAATTAAAACTGATTGATACCGGAATTAGGCGTAATCTAGCCGAAACAAAGTATTCGGAAATTGAATCGGATTCTGAAGCCATACGCCTCCATGTCGAAGAGGAAAATGCTAGGGTTCGTTCAGCAATTGACGCTGATTCTGAAGTTTTGGGGCGTCTTCTCAATGAAAGTCATGCTTCTCTCAGAGATAATGTCTCAGTTAGTAATTCTGACATTGAGCGAAAAGTGTCTTTGATTCGATCTATCCCAGGTGTACTCGGTGTTAGATTGATGGGTGGTGGTTTTGGAGGGATGTTGCTTGCAGCTGTAGACAATGACGACGTCCTTCCTGAGGCGTTGTGTCCTATCCCGTCAGGTCCCGTCTGTTCGGAATATTTGACGTAATTCTTCCAAGCCTTCAGGTGTACCCATATCGTAGAACGGAGTATCATCGAGATGTGCTGCAATCAAACCTGACAACTCCGGATAGATTTCTTCCTCCCAGCTCCATCGTCCTTCTCTTCCATAATTAATCACGATTTTACGTTGTACAATGCTGGTACCGGCTTCATATCCATTTAGTCCGTTATGGTCCACTCCTGATTTGTCATATCGAATTACTCGTCCATTGTGATGTTCTACATTGAATTTGTCATGTGACTTCGTAACGGTCATTGTCAAGGGACATTGTTCCGTCGAGTGAGTTGTGAGAAGTGGTTCAAAATCAATGGCGTGCAAATCGTCACCCCATATCATTAGGAATTCATCTTCAAGAAGGTGGCGAGCATTCCAAATTGCTCCACCAGTGCCAAGAGGCTTCGATTCTTTGTAGAAAGTGATGTCTACTTCACTATGCTCGTAATCATCGAATGCTGCTCCAAGGTGCCCGATTAGTATGAGTGCACGATTTACGCCTTGTTCTGCAGCATGGTCAAGAATCCGAGTCAGTATGGGTTTGCCCTCAATGTCAATTAGGGCCTTAGGGACTGTTGCTGTCAGGTCACCTAAGCGTGTAGCCATGCCTCCTGCAAGGATGACTAGTTGAGGCACATTTGCCATAATAGATCCTCAGAAGAAACCAGCTACAACATCGGTATTTGTGAGATAGAACAACAGGCCTGCACCTGCCATCATCATCATCCAAGCACCAATGAGCTTAATCATCCCAGTTGCACGACGTAGGAAGCCAATGGCTTGCTGCCGTCCAAACCCTACGAGCGAAACAACGGCAACCATTAGAATCAGTAGACCTACCATGAGCGATCCGAGGCCGAACGGTACCGCGCTTACGGAATCGATTGTTGCTAGATATCCGATGAATGGCAATACCGCTGCAGCCGTGCAATCGATACTGGCAGCCGCATATCCGATTCCGTAGAGATACATGTTGCGTCGTGGTGTGAATGTATCATCCATTTCCGTGGTGGAGAATCGTTCCACAATTTTTTGAACCCAAGACATCAAGTGACTCGTCCCACCAGTGAGCATGAAGAACCCGAGGATAAGCAATAGGGCCGCGATGAAAATCGCGATATCATGGATAATTCCTGAAGTCGCAAAACTCCGCCCCATTATCCATGCGATTATGCCGATGAATGCGAAGAATGTCCACATCCCGAGGCCAGAAAGGATTCCAATTACTACTGGGCCCGGCATTTTGCCTTTCAACTTCCCCGACTCGACTAATTCGTCTTCTCTTGCGCCTAGTGCGAGGTAGTATGAGATGAAGCCCGGAAGGACTGGGAATGCGCACGGTGAGAAGTAAACAAGAATTGACAACATCGCACCGAGAAATACGATACCTAGCATCGATGTGTCTACTTCTTGTACGCCGAAAGATCGGAGTTCTGCCATGTCATCGATGGTCCCAGTCATTGCTACTTCGATTGCGTTATCGAAGGAACTCCATCCTTGAGCGGGTGTTGATGAGGACTCACTTGCGATGATGTATCCCTCTGTATCAATGACCATTACCACGGGAATTACTCCCGTTCCTCCTGGTGTAAATAGTCGATTTGGGTCCTGTTGTGTCCCGTTCACAGTCGCAGCGGTTTCACTTCCGATTCCGGTTGCATACTGTGGGACAGTGTATTCCCCTCCTGATGAATTGAGATACTCAAGGCTCTCGGAATAATAGGCTCCATAACCAATCACGATAAGTTCTCGTTGGTCACTTATTGAATGCCAATTTCCCATTTCAGCTTCGATGCGTGCTTGCACACCATGGCAGTTGGAGCAATCGTGCGCCATCATATCGAGTATGATTACCTTGCCTCTGTGATCACTAAGTTGGAACCATCCGGTCTCATTTGTGATTCCATCTTCAATCCCAGTTCGATTCAAGGTCTGAAATTCTAATTCCTCTATTGGAACAGATTCTCCTGTCTGGGCGAATAGGCTAGATGAGAGTCCGAAGACAGATAGTCCAGCATATGCGATGAGAGAGAATAGTATCAGCCCGATGGCGAGGGCCTTGTAGGTCTCAACACGCCCAAAGGTTCTGAGGTCCATACCAGTCTTGGTCAAGATTTGGTCGAGAATCGGCACGCGATTTGTAGCGCCCCCCTTCGGTCTCGACATATCCTCCATGCCTTCTCAGTGGCGGCGTTCATCTATGAATGCCACCGCAAGACGAGTATCTCACCCCCGTCACCTTCAAGCGGAATCGTTCAATCCAATTGCGTACCGGGCTCGTGGTCTAGGGGTTATGACGTCGCCTTCACATGGCGAAGATCGCCAGTTCAAATCTGGCCGAGTCCATTCAATTTATTCACCTCATTTATGTGAATGTAAATCATGATTGAACTTGTAGCGATTGGATTGGCAACGATATTGGTTGCTGCCTTAACAGTCCCTGCAGGATTTGGTTTGTCCACGATGCTCACGCCTCTAGTTCTTCTACTGATGGGCCCGCATGAGGCAGTCGCCGTAATCGCCGTAGTCCATGGAGCCCACAATGCCGGTAAATTTGCAGCATTGAAGGAGAGTGTTGATTTTTCTGCCTTCAAGAGGTATGGGATTTGGCTTGTGATAGGTTCAATATTAGGTGCTTTTCTTCAAAATCAATTCCCACAAGAGCCCTTGTTGGCAATCATCGGAGTATTTCTTGTGATTCTTCCATTACTAACTCTCAGTGAGAGTTGGACCGGATATCGCATCCCAGAAGTGAATGACCGATTCGGGGGTTTTGGATCGGGCTTCATGGGAGGTTTGTCGGGTCATCAAGGTGCATTACGTGCCATGTTTCTGATGCGTAGATTGCCAGACAAAATGGCCTATGCAGCAACAGCTAGCGTACTGGCATTATGTGTTGATATCTCAAGGATACCCGTTTATCTGATATTTCGATATGAGGACATAATTCAGCATTCTGTGCTAACATTGGTCCTCGTCATTTCGGCACTATTGGGTGTTAAATTAGGAAAGAAATGGTTGGTTTCAATCAAATCTGAATGGGTCCAAAAAGGCGTGATGATCAGTATTGTCGCTAGTGGTGTATACTTCATTTTTGAATCAGGCATCTTTGCCTTAATCTGAATCAGTGTTGGTAATCCAGTATCACACTTGTTGCCATTCTTAATTTCCTTCTAACTCGGACGGGTCAATCAGTGGGTCGAGATCGTCGATATTCGCATATAGGCTAGGTCCATCAGCGAGGTAATACATAGATCCTAGTCGATCGCGTGAATCTTCAGGTGTTGAGGCATTCCCTGTCGCACATGTTCCTGTACATCCATCAGCGAAGGCAATGTACACACGTCCATCTCCAATTCTCTATTGTATGTCTTTAGACAACCTTGACATGCCGTCATGCAACAATAAGTGGCATGAGTCCAGTACCTCAAGGTCAATTGATGCTTTCCAACACCGAGACAATTCCAGGTTTTACCATAGCCCAAACACTCGGACTGGTTACAGGTTCTACCGTTCGTGCGAAGAACGTATTCAAGGACATTGGTGCAGGCTTCAAGAGTGTCGTAGGGGGCGAATTGCGTGCCTACACTGAATTGTTGCAAGAAGCGCGAAATGAGGCATTGAATCGTATGATGCAGGACGCTATGTCTCGCAATGCAAACGGCGTTGTCAATGTCAGATTCGCCACTTCCTCAGTTGCAGGTGGTGCTGCCGAACTTTTCGCTTATGGAACCGCAGTTATCGTTCAGTGAGGCATTCGCATGGCAGAAGATTCCGTCGCTAGTGTGATTTTAGCGGTGTTCATACCGCTATTTTTCGTTCTTCTGTTTGCTTTTGGCCCATATCTCCTATCGGCAGTAGTAGGTACATTCCACCAGAGAGGACTTCAGAAACGGCTTGATATTCGTAAGCAGGTTACATTATCCAGTTTACCCATTGATCCAATACATTCTCTCTCTAGGCCTGCCAATGTGAATCGTCCGATTCAGGGTAGTGGTCTAGTGATGGCCAACCTCTCCATTTCTCCATCATGGTGGCAGATGTTTGTGGTCAGTATTCACTCGTTGTTTGGAGGTAATATTACCACACTAGACAGCGTGATTAGATGGGGGCGTGAGGAAGTCATCCAGCGCCTTCGTGAAGAGGCGCTAAATCAAGGATGGGACGAGGTAATCAATGTTCGATTAGAGACGGCGATGATTCGAAAATCAAGCAATGCTTCGAATCGTAAAGACAGAGGAGCCGCAATGGAGTATCTAATCTATGGAACCGGCGTTCGTCTATCTCCTGTATGATTTCAGAGGTTCTCGATGATTGCATCGAGGAGTGATGAGGCCCCAATTCGGAACCGATCTGGCGTACAATTCGATATTGGCCAACTCTCCTCGATGGCTTCTAGATGGTTGCGAACATCTTGGATTGTTCTCAATCCGCCGCTGAGTTTGATACCAGCAGATTCTCCTGCTGCTTCAGCTAGAACCTGTGCGACGAGAGGTGTGCATCCTCCTCTGCGCCCTGTTGATGACTTTAGGAAGGAGGCCCCACATTCTAGAGCGATTCTACAGGCATCTACCATCTCAGTGTAATCAAGGCAAGAAGTCTCTAAGATGACTTTCACAGGGGCATCACCTGCCGCTTCAATGAGTGCCTTGAGAGTAGCGCGAACATCACCTTCACGGCCCTCCATCATTGCATCGAAATCAAGCACTACATCGATTTCGTCTGCTCCCTCAGATATCGCGAATTTTACATCCTCGATTCTGAGATTGATGTCTCCGTTAGGCTCTGGAAATAGTCCTGCTGCTGAGGCGAGAAGGATGCCATCTGCCAACAAACTCCGAGACAATTTGACGTGAACAGGTAGGACACATATGGCTGCTGGAGGATATGCATTGGCTCGTTGGATGAAGTCATGCACCTCTTCATCTGTTGCTTCCTCATTGAGTAAGGTGTAATCTAGACAATCGAGAGCGATTCTTGCAATTTCGGAATCACTAGCCATTCGATCACCTGAAGTAGGATTCTACATTGACATCTGGAAGTTCCATTCCAAAGTGTCGAAATCCTTCGATCATTCGATGACAACCTTCTACCATTTCTTCGATGGGGGTTACGCCCATCGACCCTACTCTGAAGATTCGACCCTTGACATGATCTTGGCCTCCGATGACGTGTGTGTCTCGTTCCACTGCCATCCACCTTCGCCATTTTTCGCCCCACGAGGGGTCTGGGTAGAGGATCGCAGTAACAGTGCTGGAACGCTGCTCCTCATGAGCAAATAGTTCGAAGCCTAAATCGGTGAATAGGTTTCGAACACCTTCTGCAAGGCGTGCACATCGTGTCCATCTTTCTTCGATTCCTTCCTCATCTTGTTCTCTGAGTGAGGCAACCCATCCGGTGCACAAATTAATCGAAGGTGTCCACGGCGTCTGATCATCAGCGGCTTTCTTGAGTGCTTGAATAAGATCAAGGTAGTATATTGGTGGGTTTGGGTTAATTTTTCGTTTCTCCATCATCGCTTCGACAAATTGTTCCGAAATCGCAATTGCTGCAATTCCCGAAGGTCCAGCAGTACATTTCTGGCCACCTACAACCACAGCTTCAGCACCCCATTCTGCAGGATATACTGGTAATCCTCCAACAGAAGTAATGCCATCGAGAATGAAAGGGACCCCATATTTCTCGGCAATTTTAGCTATCTCAGGAGCATCTTGTGTAATCCCAGATGATGTTTCATTATGGCAGATTGCAAGTCCATCGTGTTTACCTGTTGATAGAATCGCATCTATCTCCTCTAGATCAAATGCTTCACCCCACCCATATTTGAGATGAGTTACATTTGAGAAGTGGTGGCACATTTGTGCGACTCGTTCCCCAAACTTTCCGTTGGTAGGAACGAGTACGTTATCCTCCGGTCCAAATCGGTTTGCAATTACCATCTCCATTGCAGCAGTTCCTGAACCTGAAACTACCACTACAGAATATCCATCATCGCCCTCTTGGGCCTGTTGGCCAACTTCTGTTGTCGTGGGTGTAAGGGCAAAACTATGCCTCAGCCGTCCATGAAGTTCTGCCATCACTGCTTTGAATTCTGGACTTCTGTGAGTCATTGTTGGGTGAGCGAGACCTGCAAGCACAGCATCCGTCAATCTAGTTGGCCCGGGGATGAACCAACAGCCATCTTCCCACTTCGAATCCATATTCTAATCTCGTCGAATCGGGTTCATCAAGAAAACGGACATAGTGCCTATTGTTGACGTGTTTCATCCGTGAGTCTGAAAGCCCTGAGGTGCTGGGGGGGTTATGGTCGAGGTCGGGCTTTGTATGATTCAAGGCGCCCGTCATGCACATATTCACGCTCTTGATAGTGCTGCGGAATACCTCAATTGTCCTCTAGTTATTCACGAATTACGGACTCGAGAAGATGTCATAAAAACACCATGCGATGCATACGTATTACCAGGTGGTGAATCTACAGTCATGAGGCTGACAGGTGGCCCTGAGGAGCATGGTGGTAGTGGACTTCTTCCTGCACTCTTCGAGCGACTCCGTCATACTGATGCGACTGTTCTTGGAACATGTGCGGGTGCAATTCTACTATGTGATCCTCAGGATGGAGGTCAACCTCTGATCCCCGCAACAATTGACCGAAATGCCTACGGTCGTCAGGTGGATTCTTTTCAATCAATCATTGATGCACCCCTACTATCTCGATCCTTTCCGGGTGTATTCATTCGTGCTCCTCGCTTTGAATCACTAAGTGTAGGTGCCAAGGTCGCTGCAAACAATGGAGATGAACCAGTTGGCGTGATTTCTGGTCGTCGTCTCGCTCTCACTTTCCATCCCGAACTTACGGAAGATTTTGGCTTCCACATTTGGCTACTCAACACCGCTATGGGTCCAATTGAATCCTTTTCTTCAGTTGAATCGGAGGCTTGAGTATGGCAATGGGAATTCGTCTCCCGAATGTTCCAGTTCTTTACGAAGCACCGGAAGTTGGTGAGGCTGAGGGCTGTATCCAATGTATGCAAGGTAGCAAGTTGGTTCTCTTTATCACAGGGAAATGCCACTGGGCCTGTGACTATTGCCCCCTCTCCGAAAATCGAAAAGAGAGCGTGTTCATGTTTGCAAATGAACGACGTTGCACTAATTTCGATGAGGTGATCGAAGAGGCTCGAGCGATGCGTGCTACTGGAGCAGGAATTACGGGTGGTGACCCGATAATGGACTTCGATCATACTTTGGAAGGTATCCGTAGACTTCGATTGGAGTTTGGTCCTACCTTCCATATGCATCTTTACACATCAATCGCTTTCCGACTCGATTGGGCGCCGTTACTCGCAGAAGCAGGTCTTGATGAAATCCGTTTCCATCTCCTTGATTTTAACCTTGAACCGTATCGAAAAATCATCCGCGCATGTGCAGATGCAGGGATACATACAGGCGTCGAAGTTCCATGCCCACCTGATATGGAGTCAGAGATGTTTGCCCTTATCGAGGATTTACGTGACACTGGAATCGCTTTTCTCAATCTCAATGAGCTTGAAATTACAGTTGGTAATCACGACCAGATGGATGTTCGCGGATTCAATTTGTCAGATGGAATAACCGCAGCTGCCGCAGGCTCTTCTGAATTGGCTGAACGTCTTCGAGATCGTGTTCGTTCTGCCGATGTTTCTGCTCCGGATCCAGAAGATGGAGAGACTAGGGACGCGTATGGGTATCATCTGAAGTTCTGTACGGCTGTGTTCAAAGATGCTGGACAACTTCGTCGTCGTTTTCTCCGGAGAGGTGAATCAACAATTGCTCCCCATGAAATCCTCACCGAAGATGGGACTCTCATATTCGGTGCCATATACTGCTCATCTGATGATGCTCAAAGTTACATGCAGGAATTACGCGATGTCTGTGATTTGCCTGCAACATTCTTGCATTATGATAAGGATGAATCAAGAATTGAGATTCCTTTGGTAACCGCAGAGGAATTTGCTGAAGACATTGAAGCACCAGTGGCTTTTGTCGAAGTACATCCTACTCACGAAAGACTTGAGATGACACTCATATGGCTCAATGATCTTCGGCCCGAATGAGTAATTCTCCTGCGTCGGCTTGATGAATCCCTTTTGTTTCGGAAGACCATGGTCGAGGACGAGATTCCAGATTCGGATGATGAGGCATCGGATGAGGAACCAGAGGTGCCATTGACTCCTGAAGAGCGTATTGAGGAACTTGAAGCCGCGCTACTTGAGATGGAAAAAGAGATGCTCTACAAACAGGCTGATATTCAGAATGCTCTCTCTCAGGTAGCTAAAGTTCGTTCGGAGGGGTCACGTTATGGTGGCATGGGACTTGCACGTAGAATCGTTGTTTCAGTAGAGAATCTAGAACGGGCCTTCGACCATATCGATGATGAGGATGACACTCCAATCTCATCGGCACTACGCATGGTCCACAAAGAGTTACTCGCATCCCTGAAAACTGAAGGTGTCGAACCTATTGAGGCATTGGGCCTTCCATTTGATCCTGCAAAGATGGAGGCTATCACCACAGTACCGTCGACAGATGAATATGGGGCCGGAACAGTTGTTTCCGTACTTGAATCTGGATGGGTGCTTCGGGATAGGGTGCTAAAGGTGGCACGCGTCGTCGTCGCTTCAGAATGAGCACCTCAACTTTCACCACTGGGCTGCTAGTCCTGCTCTTGTTGTATCCTGCAACAGTCGGTTTAGTGCAAATTAGCAATGGTCTCAGTGGCCCTGATTCTGGCCAAGGATTTCCTGATTCCTGCGAAGGTATGGATTACAAGTGTGCACGTATTGCTCCCGAGCCACATCGATCTACTGGTGATACTGAACTTCGCTTCAACAATACATCAGTTGATCAGGTTCTTTCCACAATCGATATTTGGATTGCTGAGCAGTCGAAGACTATCGAGGTCCAGAGAACAATCGATGAATCAAGTGTGTATGCTCACTTTGTTGTCCACACACGTTGGTTGAATCATGCAGATGATTTGTACATACACATCGAGTGTAATGGTGACGATGCAGTAGCCTGGGTCCATTCATCATCACGGTTCGGAGTTAGTGATCTTGGAGTCAATCCTGATCGTATTGATGAGCTTAAATCATCCTTGATTTCAGTCGATCATGCGGATACACCGTGTTCGTAGTTAACCTACTGGTTCCCCACCGTGCCCCATGAAAGCAAGTCGCCGAAGTCCATCGTTCTCGATTAGGAAATCTACTACGGCTTCAGGGATACTTTCTCCAAGTACAGCTTTGACTGCATCCTCGTCAGTGATTGTTGACATCATTTGCATAGTGGCTCTAACTCGCCATCCTTGCCAACTTTGACGATTTTCATGATTCATCATGACTGTATCCCAACCAGCAGCCTCGTAGAGGTCTGCAGTGTCTTGATCAGACGTGAAGATGGACCCTGCAGCACCATGGAATTGCTCTGCATACTTCACATAGTTAGGGGGGTCATTTAGATCGGGTACTTGGACAATCTCAGCATTCTTACTGTTGCTGGCTTGATTTTTATCTAACCATGCTCGAATCATTTGTTCTCGCTCATTAGCAGTCCACGGATTTTCTAATGATTCCTCCGCCTCAGAGGAGCCTATGCATATGCGCAGCGTTCCTTCTGAATTCATTTCCAGATGTTCAAGGGCAGCGCTAACCATTGCTGCATGGCCTTTATGGAATGGTTGGAATCGGCCCAAAACAATCATTGCTGCCTCCATATTTACTCCTCCGGCCATCCATTGATGAGGATTCGCTGAAGGTTCCAATCACCTTGTCCCCAGCGATTTGCTTCAAGCCATTCTCGTCCAACCAGGGCATGGATATCTTCTCGTCGCCTGACAGTGTGAGCAATTCTAGACAATCCCTCTGCTGCTCTTTGATGTGCTTGCATTGTAGGAAGAATCAATGGATCTTTTGAAGGATCCATTGTTTCCCCTAATGCTTCTCGTCGTTGCATCCAATCCACAGATACGGATTCCAAATA
>MDSW01205062.1_pt1 | contig 12149 bp, 12 predicted proteins | sample 811171 | NCBI WGS metagenome assembly MDSW01 (sample SAMN05326641, study PRJNA326480) | marine metagenome | isolation source: seawater | place: Atlantic Ocean: North West | collected 2012
ATCTGAATTAATAAGTATTTTTTTAAAAAATAGAAAGTTAGGTCAAATAGAAGAATACTTTATAAATAACTTGAAAAAAGGAGATACTTTTTTATTTGCTGGTAAAGTTCTTGAATTTGTTGAGACTAACCTCAAAGGAGTAAAAGTTCAAAAATCAAGCAAAAAAAATCCCAAAATTCCATCTTTTTCCGGTGGAAAGTTGCCACTTTCATCAAAGTTAGCGGTCAGAGTTTTAAATCTTATAAATAATTACAAGAAAGAGAACATACCTAATCAAATATCTCACTGGCTCCAACAACAAGAAAAATATTCTATCTTACCATCTAATAGCAATTTATTAGTTGAGACTTTTTCCAGAAAATTTAAATCATATAATAAAAATTATCTAATAGCTTATACGTTTCAAGGAAGAGCAGCAAATCAAACTCTAGGAATCATGTTACTAGAAAGGTTAATTACACTTAAATTAGAACCTATTGCATTTACAGCTACCGATTATGCCCTTGCCATTTGGTCATCTAAAGCTATAGAAAATATAAATTTATTATTTAACATAAAAGAATTAATTAAAAATATAGACACCTGGATTAATTCTACATCTTTAATAAGAAGACATTTTAAAAACGTAGCAATAATATCTGGGTTAATAGACAAAAATTATCCTGGATACGTAAAAACTAATAAACAAATTAGATTTAATTCTGACCTAATATTTGAAGTACTAAATAAATATGAAAAAGAGCATATACTTCTAAAAAGTACAAGAGCAGAGACCATGAATGAATTAATAGATTACTATAAAGTCTGTAAATATTTGAGTAATATAAAAAGTAACATAATACACAAAAAATTAAGTAAAGTATCACCATTATCTATACCATTACTTTTAGAGTTTAATATTGAAAAAGTAAGAGATGATTTTTTAATAGATAATATGGAACAAGAGAGTTTTCTTTTAAAAGAAGCTAGTTTAATTAAATGAAAGTTTCTTTCAATAATTGTCATTTTATCTTAAATAAAGATGGCTCGATATATTGGATAAAAAACAAAATATTAATATTAGGAGATTTACACTTAGAGAAAGGATCATCTTATGCAAGTGATGGAAACTTTTTGCCACCATATGACACATTGGATACCTTAACAAAGTTAACAAAAACATTAAAAAAGTATAAAACTATAAAAAAAATAATACTTTTAGGTGATATATTTCATGATACTAATGGTTATTATAGGTTAAATGTTAATGAAAAAATGATATTCGATCACATTTGCAAAAAATATAATATTATATGGATATATGGTAATCATGATGAAAGTTTTGCTCCTAAAAATGTAGACACTTTTAATATTTATTTGCTAAATGGGATAAATTTTAAACACATTCCAAGTAATAATGATATGATAGAAATAAGTGGTCATTATCACCCCAAAGCATCATTTAAGTATTTAGGAAGGAAAATAACAAAATCCTGTTTTGTTATAGGTAATAATAAAATTATCTTACCCGCATATGGTTCTTATGCTGGAGGGTTAAATATTAATTCTGAAATTTATAAAAAGTATTTTAAAAATAATTTTAATGTCTATGCTCTTGGTAGCAACCAAATAATAAAAATTATTTAAAGTAAGGCTAATATCATTTACAAGACTCTATGAATTTTGTGAGTTCTTTTTCATATTTTTTTTGGTGGTATTCCAGATAGTTTGAATAAGTAACTAAAGTAGAGTTATCATAAACTTTATCTGTGAATAAAATTCCATCTAGATGGTCAATTTCATGTTGATAAACAATAGAGGGTAACCCAATAATATTTTCTTCTATATAGTTAGCCTCTCGGTCATAATATCTGATATTAATTTTTTTAAATCTTTTTACTTTTCCTCTTAGATTAGGAACACTTAAACATCCTTCATATGAATCAAATGTATCACTTTCGTCTATTACTTTAATAATAGGATTTATTAAAACTTTTAAAGGTATATCTTCTAGATGTTTATATCTACTATTATTCATTACTTCTAAGCAGCATATTCTATAAGGTGCATAAATTTGATTTGCAGCTAATCCTGCTCCATTAGCTATTTTCATTGTTGAAATGAGATTGTCTATTAAACTTTGAAATTTGTTTTTCTTTATATAATTTATAGGAACAGTTTTTGTTTTTTTTCTTAAAACAGGATGTCCAATTTGTGCTATATTTAAATTTTGTGACATATTAATATTTATTTCATAATAAATTTAGATTATATATATATTATTATATTAAACAAGAAAGGTATAAATAATGTTAAAACGTATTAATAAATACGACCTTAAAGTTGAGGAAAATCTATATAATTTTATCAATTTAGAAGTATTAGAAAATCTAGGCATAGATTTAGAATATTTTTGGAAAAATTTTTCTGGGTTTATTACGGAATTAACTCCTGAAAATAATAAACTTTTAGATAAAAGAATAGAGCTTAAAAATAAAATAGACGAATGGCATATTGAAAATAAGTCTAAAAATTTTGATTTTTCAACTTACAAGAATTTTCTTGAAAATATTCATTATTTAATACCAGAAGGAGAAAATTTTAATATTGAAACTACTAATGTAGATGATGAAATAGCAAACATATGTGGACCTCAGCTAGTAGTGCCTATTACTAATTCTAGATATGCATTAAATGCAGCAAATGCTAGATGGGGAAGTTTATATGACGCACTTTACGGTACTGATGTATTAGGATCATTGCCAAATTCTGTTACTTATGATGAAAAACGTGGTTTAAATGTAATAAAATATGCAAAAGAATACCTTGATAAAAATTTTCCCTTAGAAAACTCTACATGGAAAGAAATAGTAAAAATAGATATAGATAATAATTCTTTAATAATTTTAGATAATCAAAACAGAAATGTTAAATTAGAAGATACAGAGCAGTATTTTGGTTATAGAATTAATCAAAACAATAAAATATCTGAGTTAATTCTAGAAAAAAATAACTTAAAAATACGAATATTGTTAAATAAAGATGATAAAATTGGATCTACTGACCCTGCAAATATAGCAGATATAATTTTCGAGTCTGCTATTTCAACTATCATGGATTGTGAAGATAGTGTAGCTACAGTTGATGCTGAAGATAAGATATTAGCATATAAAAATTGGCTAGGTTTAATGAAAGGAGACTTAAAAAGTACTTTTACCAAGAATAACAATACTATAGAAAGACTACTTAATAAAGATATTGATGCAATTGATAAATATGGTAAAGAAATAATTATTAAGGGAAGGTCTCTTATGCTAATAAGAAATGTCGGTCACCTTATGACTAACCCAGCTATTTTAGATAATAAAGATAATGAAATTCCTGAAGGTTTGATGGATGCTATGCTTACTTCATTAATTGCATTATATGATTTAAATAAAAAAAATAGTCCAAAAAACTCTGAAAAAAAATCAATATACATAGTTAAACCTAAAATGCATGGACCAGAAGAGGTAGCATTCGCATGTAAGATTTTTGATAAGATAGAAGGTATTCTAAAATTAGAACAATTCACAGTTAAATTAGGAATAATGGATGAAGAACGAAGAACAAGTGTAAATTTACTGGAATGCATAAGAGTTGCAAAACACAGAGTTGCGTTTATTAACACAGGTTTTCTTGATAGAACAGGAGATGAAATACACACTTCCATGGAGGCAGGGCCATTCTTAAAAAAGGGAGATATGAAAACTACAAATTGGATTAAATCATATGAAGAGAGGAATGTAGACATAGGGCTACAATGCGGATTGCAAGGAAAGGCTCAAATAGGCAAAGGGATGTGGGCTATGCCAGACCTTATGAAGGATATGCTTGAAAAAAAAATAGAACACCCTTTGGCAGGTGCAAATTGTGCATGGGTACCAAGTCCAACCGCTGCAACTATACATGCAATGCATTATCACTTTGTAGATGTTAAAAAGGTACAAAATAAAATAGTTGCTAACGGAAGAAGAGGAAGTTTAGAGCACCTCCTAGAAATTCCCATAGCTAAGCAACAAAACTGGAATAAAGAAGAAGTAATCAGAGAAGTAGAAAATAATTCTCAAAGTATTTTAGGTTATGTAGTTAGGTGGATTGATCAAGGAATTGGATGTTCAAAAGTACCTGATATAAATGACATTGGACTAATGGAAGATAGGGCGACCTGTAGAATATCTTCACAAATGTTAGCAAATTGGCTTAAACACGAAATAATTACTAGAGAAGAACTTATAAATATAATGAAAAAAATGGCTACAAAAGTTGATGCTCAAAATTCAAATGATAAAAATTATAAACTAATGTCAGATAGATATGATACATTTGCTTTTGAAGCTGCTTGTAGGTTAATTTTAGAGGGTACTAGGCAACCTTCAGGTTACACAGAACCAATTCTACATGAAATGCGAATAAGAGAAAAAGCATTATAATTTTATAATTAAATCTTATAACTAGTATAGGTTTTTTTATTTTTTTAACTGCTATAATAAATCAAGAAAGGAATTAATATGAAAAAAGTTATAATATTTGTTTTGTCTTTATTTTTTTCATTTAACATCATTGCGAAAGAATTGGTAATAGATATGTTAAATAAAAGAGACGATGGGCAAAAAATGGTATTTAGTGAAGATATTGCTAAGATAAATGTAGGAGATACTATAAAATGGTTACCTACTAATAAAGGTCATAACGTTGAATTTGTAGGCGGACCAGAAGGTTTTACCTTACCAGCTAAATCAGGTTTAAATAAAGAAGTTTCAATTACATTTGATAAGCCAGGAGTTTATTTATATGTTTGTACCCCTCATAAAGTAATGGGCATGATTGCATTAGTCGTAGTTGGAGAAGATGTTTCTAACAAAGATGCTATTGCAAGCGTAAAAATGCTAGGTAGGGGAAAGAAGAAACTTAAAGAACTCTTAGACCAAATATAATTTTTTTAATAAACTATGTCAGTAAATCTGACATAGTTTCACTAAGTATTACCATGATTTGGTTCAATAACTTTTGAATTTTTTGCATCTTTAAAAGCATTTTCAAGTGTATTTTTAACTATCATTTCTAGTTTATTTATATCATAGTCTATCATTCTACTCCTAATTACTAAAACCATGCAAATAGCCTGAATAATATCGCCATTTGAAGGTTTCATTATTTGAATTTCTGAGCTGATTTTTGATAATAATAGGTTAATCATTTCATGTATTGCTAAAGGAGAGTTGGTGTTTTCATCCAATCTAAAATTAAAATCTAATATTTTATTAGTGGTAGTTTTAGCCTTATAAGGCAAATATAATTTTTTTTTTTGCATATTATAAATATAGTATAAAAAAAACAATAGTAAAAAAATTATTACTAATATATGTTTTTTTTATGTGTTACGAAAAAAATGCTAAAAATGTTTTAGGCACACAAATAGTAGCTTGTTCAAATAATCCAGTCACTGGATATTATAGAGATGGATATTGTAAAACTTTTAATAATGATGTAGGAGAACATATAATTTGTTGTGAGGTAACAAATGATTTTTTGCTTTTTTCTAAAAGTAGGGGAAATGATCTTATAACAGCTGTTCCTGAATACAACTTTATGGGACTTAAAGAGGGTGATAGATGGTGTTTATGTGCAAGTAGATGGATAGAAGCATTAGATTTTAAAATTGCCCCTAAAATTTTATTAGAAGCTACTCATATTAAAATGTTAGATAAAATAGACTTTAATACCCTTAAAAAATTTAGTATTGAGTACATGAACTTAAATTAATGTTTATTTTTATAGTCAATAAAGCTTCTTATTTAATAATAATTTTATTATTTAATTTTAATTTATTTGCAAATGATTATATTAAATGGATTAAAGAAACAAAATCAGATGCTTTGAAAGCAGGCATATCAGAAGATACCTACAATAGGGCAACTAGTATATTGTCTGTTCCAAATAAAAAAGTATTAAAGTATTATAAAAACCAACCTGAATTTACTATTTCTTTTGATGATTATTACAAACGCAATATAAACAAAAAAAGAATAAACTCAGGAAAAAAGTTGATGGATATACATAAGAAACTATTAAAATCCATATCAGCTGAATATTTTGTGCCGCCAGAAATAATAGTATCTATATGGGGCATAGAAACAAACTATGGAAGCTATATAGGAACTTTTAATATTATTGATGCATTGTCAACCTTAGCTTATGCTAGTCAAAGAAAAAGTTTCTTTAAAAAAGAATTTTTAAACTCATTATTAATATTAGAAAAAAACTATATGAAACAAGAAAAGCTTATTGGTTCATGGGCAGGAGCAATGGGTCAGAGTCAATTTATGCCATCTAGCTTTTTAAACTTTGCTGTAGACTATAATAATGATAAAAAGATTGATTTATGGAATGATTATGATGACATATTTTCTTCAATAGCAAACTATTTATACAAACATGGCTGGAAAAAAGATAATAATTGGAGCAATGAAATATTTCTTAAAAAAAAGTATATCAATAATTTTAATCCTAAAAAAAAATATACTAAAAAAACAATTAATGAAATAATCATTAATAATGAGATTACCTATAACATTAAATCAACTGATAAAATTGATATTAAAACAATTACAAAAAATCCATATAAAAGATACTTTTTAATATTTGACAACTATAATGTTATAAAAAAATATAATAATTCAGACTTTTATGCATTAATAGTAAGTGATTTAGCAAATAAAATTAAAGAATGATATGTTATTTACTAACCTAATTAAATTAATCTTAATATTAATTATACCATTTATAAATTCATGTACAAATACAAGAATAATATTGGAAGGTACAAAAAAAATAATAATGAAAGAAGAAGCCCACAAAAATGAAAAAAAATTTTCTAATGAAAATAGCAATAATACATCTGGACACTTTAAGGTTGGCAATGAATATATAATAGAAGGTAAAAAATATAAACCTAAACTTTACTCTTCATATAATAAAACAGGAGTTGCTTCTTGGTATGGGCCAAAATTTAATAAAAAAATAACAGCAAATGGGGAAATATTTGATCAAGATAAAATTTCAGCAGCTCATAAAACTCTTCCTTTACCAAGTATTGTTAAAGTAACTAATTTAGAAAACAACTATTATATTTATGTTCGAGTAAATGACAGAGGCCCTTTTGTAAATAATAGAATTATAGATCTCTCAAAAAAAGCTGCCATTAGATTAAATTTTTTAAAAAAAGGCACTGTTTCAGTTAATGTTAAATTGATTGAGACTGGCCCTCACTTATTAAACAAAAAATTTATTAGTCATGACTTTATTACAAAATATGCAGCTAGTATAGAGAATAATAATAATAATCAATATGATAGCAATAGAATTTTACTACAAATAGGAGTTTTCAAAAGTTTTGAAAATGCGAATAACTTGTTAGATTTTTTAAAATCTAAAATAAGTGATAATTTATTTTTACAAACTAATAAAAAAGAAACCAGTTATATAACTTACAAGTTATTTGCTGGACCATTTAATAATGATAAAGCTCAAAGAGTTGCAGAAAAACTTCTTGATCTTGGTTATAGTACTATTTATAAAAATAATGAGGACTAAATGAATTTAAAAATAAAATTACTATTACCTTTATTCTTTCTTGGTATTTGTGCTCACTCTGCACCTATTTCAACCAAGGCAAAATATGCAATTGTAATCGATTATGATACTGAAGCTATTCTTTTTGAGAAAGATGCTTACGAAAAAATTTATCCTGCCTCTATGAGTAAGCTTATGACTTTATATGTGCTATTTGATGAATTGTCCAAGGGTACATTGGATCTTGATACAGAATTTTTTGTTAGCAAAAAGGCTTGGAAAAAAGGTGGTTCAAAAATGTTTGTAGAACCAGAAAGTAAGATAAAGGTAAAGGAGTTATTAAAAGGAATTATAGTACAATCCGGAAATGATGCTTGCATAGTAGTTGCAGAAGGGATATCTGGCGATGAAGAAGCATTTTCAGACTTGATGAATGAAAAAGCAAGAGAAATGGGTTTGAAAGGTAGTAACTTTACAAATTCAACTGGTTGGCCTGATGAAAACCATTATATGACTCCCTATGATGTTGCCATTTTATCAAAAAAAATAATAGAAGATTTCCCGAATTTTTTTAATATGTTTAAAGATAAAGAATATACTTTTAATAATATAAAACAAAATAATAGAAACCCTTTATTATATTCTTATAAATATGCAGATGGGTTAAAAACCGGCTATACTGAAGAGTCTGGTTTTTCGCTTGCTGCTACTGCAAAAAAGTCAAATAGAAGGCTTATAGCTGTATTAAGTGGCATGGAAAACAATAAAGAGAGAAGAGATGAGACTACAAAAGTAATAGAATGGGCTTTTAGAGAATATACAAATGTAAGTCTTTTTAAAGCAAATGAGCCAATTGTTGAAGCAGATGTATGGTTAGGCAATAAAGCAATAGTTGATTTAATAACAAAGTATGATGTTCAATTTACAATACCTAAAAAAAATTTAAAAACATATACAGCAAAAGTTTTGTATAATTCTCCTTTAGAAGCACCTATTAATAAAGATTCTATATATGGGAAATTACTAGTTTCTAATACTATAAATGGTCAAATTGAATATCAATTATATGCTAATGAAGTCATTAATAAAGCGGGAGTTTTTAAAAAATTATCTTCTGCCATAAGTTACTTTATTTTTGGAGGCTATGCAGAATAACAAAAAAGGTTATTTAATATCTTTTGAAGGAATAGATGGTTCTGGAAAATCCACTCTAATTATAAATTTAAAAAAATACTTTGAAAAAAATTTAAAAAACAAATTTATTTATACGCGTGAACCTGGTGGCACAAAAGAAGCAGAAATTATTAGAAATGTATTATTGGATGCTAAAAATGATATCTCCTATGAAAATAAAACCGAAATTTTACTTTTATTAGCATCAAGGTATGAACATTATACTAAGTTAATTAAACCAGCTTTAAAAGAAGGTAAAATAGTTATATGCGATCGATTTATAGATTCTACAATAGCCTATCAATGCAACAACAATGATAGTCTTAAACAGTTTTTTTTAAATGTTTCTAGTTTTCTTATTAAAAACTTTACACCAGATTTAACAATATTATTAGATATTAAAGCTGAACAAGCATTAGCAAGAATTAAAAAAAGAAATAAAAATAATAGGTATGATAAAAGAAAATTAGATTTTTATAAAAAAGTCAGGCAAGAATATTTAGCACAAGAGAAAAAATTTAGTAGAATTAGCTTGGTGGACGCATCAAAAAATGCTGATTTAATATCAAAACAAGTAATAGAAATAATATTAAATAAAATTAGCTAAATGGAATTAAAAGCAAACAACATTATAGAAAAAGTATTAGGTAATAATGAGGAAATTAATTTACTAATAAAAAATATAAATAATAGTAATGAGAGTAGGGCGTGGATGCTAAAAGGTCCTAAAGGTATTGGAAAGTCGTTTTTATTAAAATTAATATGCACTAAAATATTAAATATTGAAAACAATTTTGAAATAGCTAAAGCTAAATTTTACCATCCTGATTTAATAGTGTTACAAAAAGAAAGTGATAAAAAAAACATACCAGTTGAAGAAGTAAGAAAAGTTAGAAAATTCTTTAGTAAAACATCTTTTTCAGGAAATGCTAGAATAGCATTAATTGACTCTATTAATGATTTAAATACTCATGGGCATAATTCACTTTTGAAAATTATTGAAGAACCTCCTAATAATAGCTTTATTTTTATAGTAAATCATATGAATAGTTATGTTCCATTAACAGTTAAGTCTAGATGTAGGTCATATAATTTTAGGCAGTTAGATCATAGTGTTACAGCCAATATCTTAAGGCTACATGCAAAAGATAGAAGTGAAAATGAAATCTTATTTTGCGCTTCATTATCTAAAGGGAGCGCTGGGGAAGCGATTAAACTATTGAATAGTAATGCTTTAAATACTTATAAAGAGTTATGTTTTTTTTTAAATAATATTAATAAACTTGATAATATAAATATTATAGAATATTTAGAATCTATATCTAAAAATAAATTGAACTTAGGGTTTTTATTCTTTAAACTTTTAATTTATCTATTTAATAAAGCAATTAAAATTAAGGCACTGAATAAAGAAGACTTTATTTTAAATGAAGAAGAAAAAACTATTAAGCACCTAACAAAAATTTATAATTTAGATGATTTTTTTAATTTAAGAGAAATTATAAATGATTCTTTTTTAAATTATAGTAACTTAAATACAGATTTACATTCTACTTTATATTCATTAATAATAGAACTTACTAAAAATATAAAAAATAAATGAATAAAAAGAAATTTTACATAACTACTCCTATATATTATGTAAATGACAAGCCACATCTTGGTCATGCCTATACAAGTCTTGCAACAGATACATATGCTAGATATAAAAAACTTAATAAATATGAGGTTTTTTTTGCAACAGGAACAGATGAACATGGACAAAAAGTAGAAGATGCAGCAAAAAAGAAAAATATGAACACATATGAGTTTACAAATCTTGTATCAGAAAGATTTAAACAACTTACTAAAAAATTAGAACTCATAAATAATGACTTTATAAGAACAACAGAGGAAAGACATAAAAAAAATGTAAGTAAAATTTGGAAAAAACTGCTTGATAAAAATGAAATATATTTAGGAGAATATGAAGGTTGGTATTCAATAAGAGATGAGAGTTTTATAAGTGAGAATGAAATTACAATTGACAAAAACAATAATCGAATAGGTCCCTCTAAAGATATACTTAAAAAAATAAAAGAACCTAGTTATTTCTTTAGACTTTCAAAATGGCAAAAACCACTTTTAGAATTTTATAAAAAACACGAAGATTTTGTTAAACCAAGATCAAGGTATAATGAAGTAAAAAAATTTGTTGAAAATGGACTTGAAGATTTATCTATTTCTAGAACTAGCTTCAGTTGGGGAATAAAAGTTCCTGATAATACAACTCATGTAATTTATGTTTGGCTGGATGCTTTATTTAATTACATTAGTATATTAGATGAAGGCAATAATAAAAGTAATGTATTTTGGCCTGCTGATATTCACATTGTAGGAAAGGATATACTAAGGTTTCACGCTGTTTATTGGCCCATATTTTTGTTAGCATTAGAGTATGAGATACCAAAAACTATATTTGCTCATGGTTGGTGGACAATAAACGGTGAAAAGATGTCTAAATCTTTAGGTAATGTAATTGATCCTAATTATCTAGTAGATACGTATGGAGTAGATCAAGTCAGATATTTTATGTTAAAAGAAATACCATTTGGTGAAGATGGGAATTTTTCAGAAGATCTACTTGTAAACAGAATAAATAGTGAACTATCTAATGACTATGGTAACCTAATACAAAGAGTATTATCTATGTTACAAAAATATAAAGAAGGTGTTGTTCCAGAGCTAGAGTCAATAAATGAGCTAGACAAGTTACTTTTAAATATGCCAGAAAATATATTTAAATTAGTAGAAAAATCTATGAATAACTTACAATTCAATCAAGCATTAGAAAATATATGGCAAATTATACGTAAAGCAAATGCTTATGTGGACACAAATAAGCCATGGGAGCTATCTAAAGAAAAAAATTCATCTAGGTTAAATACTGTTTTATATATCTTAATTAATACTATCTACAAAACTAATATTCTTCTACAACCATTCCTTCCTAGTTCTAGTAAAAAAATTTTTAAACTTTTAAAACAAAAGGAAGAAATAAAATTTAATGAAATTTCAAAAAACATAGAAACTGGACTTATTTTTGATAGTCCTCAAGCTATTTTTCCTAGGCATAATAAGGAGTAAAATATGATAATAGATAGTCATTGTCATCTTAATATGAAAGAATTTAATGATGATCTGGATTTAGTTATAAATAAGGCTTATCAAAAAAATATAAGTGGAATGTTAACTATTTCTACAAAAACAGAAGAGGTAAATTCAGTTATAGAAATATCTAATAAATATAATAATATATGGTACAGCATTGGAATACATCCTCATAATGTAAATAAAGATTTTAAGAACATTAATGAGAAAATGAATAATAATATTAAAAATAG
>MDSW01077628.1_pt1 | contig 12148 bp, 9 predicted proteins | sample 811171 | NCBI WGS metagenome assembly MDSW01 (sample SAMN05326641, study PRJNA326480) | marine metagenome | isolation source: seawater | place: Atlantic Ocean: North West | collected 2012
AGAGCCAACCTTCACCCCATGCCCGTGAGCATGCTGTTTCCCGACAGCGTGCATCCGATGAACCTGATTCGGAGGATAGTGCATGAGCATTGAGCGAACCAATCGATTGCGAATTGCCTTGCAGAAGGCGAAGGCAGGGCTTTCGATTGAAGGAGAGAACAAATCGGACAATCCCTCCAAACTTGGACGCATCTTAAACAAACAAAGTACGGTTTCAACAAAGCGAGGTTTCATTCAATCTCAACCGATTCATGAACGCCCCTTGATGAAAGCGATTAGCGAAGAAGTGCTTGGAGAAGATACAGAATATCAACCGATGATAGAACTTGAACGCTCTCATCCAATCTCTCGATTGAAAGAACTGCGTGAGCGGAATTTAGATCAAACAATTCCAGAAGGAAGTCTTGGGGATAAGGTTGGATTCTCCCCCTTAGGACAACCTCTATGGTCAACTATACTCGATGAACAACGAAATATGCCCTTGAATCTCCCTCCGCCGGAGTTAACACCTCCAATACATGGTGATCTATCGCATCACAGCACGATTCTCTCCAGTCAAACTAACTGGCCAAAACGTTTGGAAATAAGTCAACGTAAAACCTTCAAACATTGGAAAGTGAATGCAGAAAATAATCAAGCAACTATGGTCTGCGAATCGATTATCGACAACCTTGGCGAACGGCATAACCCACACATCATTGTAGGGGATCGAGAGGTTGGAAAGAGTCACCTCTTACAAGCAACTGGTCAGAGCGCTTTGCGATATTTTGATGGTGATGTTCGTATTTTACGTGCAACAGAACTCCTCGGTCTCGATTCAATTCCAAATGATTGGCATGAGGCTATTGCATCTACTTCACTCCTTCTCATCGATGATATTCACCTCATCGCCGAACATGAACAGCATGCTCAAAGTATCGGCCACCTGATTGATCATGCATTGAATTTAGGCGCACACGTCCTCTCGACATCCACATCGCACCCACGTGAATGGAAATCCTCTCGACTGTGGGAATTGTTGCATCATGCTTCAGTTTCAACCATCCATCGTATTTCAGAGGCGAGTTTGGCAATGCACATCAAACAGCAAGCATCCTTGCTTGGAATGCTTTTCGAGGATGCTCACACCATGGAGATTTTGAATCATAGCGGCCAATCATGGAGAGGTGTTGAAGCAGCTCTTTCAACACTTAAGGACGCTCATGGACGCGGTCAAGAAATCTTGAATCCTGAAGACGTTGCTGCCGTACTTAACGGCCAATCTATTGAAGCATCGGCAATGAAAGAAGTAAACGCCAATTCCTCCATCTCTCTAGCATCGGATATCCTTAAGCGAGCAACCGACGTTGTGTATTCAGAAGTGGATGTAGGAGGTATCGAACTCCATACCTCTGCACTCGAAGAGGAAGTGGATGATTGGGAACCAACAATGGTCACAGCAGAGGACCTGAATACTGCCAATGATCTCCTCGAAATGCATTTGAAAACGACCCTTGAGGAATTGACACCTGAAGCGCCAACAGTTCTCGATGTACATTCACAGGATCATCACCTAACACATCAGTTAGGTACGATTGAAGGTTCTGACGTTGAACGAACCGCAGATATGTTGGCCGGAATTGATGCATCCATCGATGAAGCACTTGCGCAACGAGAACGAATCATTGTTCGCGACGATTTGAGATTACGCCATCTTGAACTCATGATGGAAGACCTTCTTGAGCGAACTGCACATGCTGATGCGAATGAACTCAACGATATTGTCGATGAACTACGGATTATCGAACACGAACTAGGATTGGTGAGTGAAGATGCGATGGAAGCCTTCGAGTTAGAGGATGAAGAAATCAAAGTTGCCCACCTCTCAACCATTAAGCCAACAACTCGACTTTTGGGTGAAGAAGAATGAGGGGCGCTTGGTGGGCCGACGGTGTTCGGTTCACTTGTCAACCGGACTGTGGGCGCTGTTGCGACGAGCCTGGGGGAATCGTTTACCTCTCACGGAACGATGCTAAGAGACTCGCAGAACATGCGAATCTCAGTGTACGAGATTATCTCAAAAAAGATTGTACTACGACATTGGATGGTCGTTATATCCTTCGATCAAATCAATCCGATGGCATCTGTATCTATTTGGACGAAAAGAAGCAATGCACCATCTATGAAGTGCGTCCTCAGCAATGCAAAGCATTCCCATGGTGGGCTGAAAATTTGCGAAGCAAACGATCTTGGAACAAGGTGAAGGAAAGTTGCCCTGGATTAACCGCAGAAGATGCGATTATAATCAAGGGTGAAGAAATCCGACTTCATGTCAATGCTGACCGACAATCAACTCAAGGTTTCCGAGTTTGGGAAGATGCTTGATTTGGTGTAGTTTTCGACACCAGAAGTAATCCTTTCTATCCTTTCATTTATACGAATGACCGAGTTGGCTTACACCGGTGAGACCATGGGTGAGGAAGGGAACCACTTACTTGACTTGACAGAATCCCACCTAGACATTGGAATGCGAGGCGTTCCTGTTGGAACCTGTCGAACATCCTTCGTCACCCCTGGAGAAGGCGTTCACTACTGTGGATACCCTATCAAGGAACTTGCAGCAATGCAACCAGAAGATGTTGTATATCTCTTGCATAACAAGGAACTTCCAACTCCTGAACAATCTGTGGCATTCCGAAAAGATCTCGAACGCCGTGCAGTGATGCCTGGTGATCTTGGGCCAGTTTTTTCAGCCCTGCCTCGGGATGGTCATCCCATGGATTGGCTTGCAATTGGTATCCAAACACTTGGAATGTGGGATTGTAAGAACGATTGGAAGGAAGACGCACTCAACCTTGTTGCTCGGATGCCTCGTATGATGGGACTTTTATTCCGCTACCGTGAGAACCGAGTTGAAGGAATCCCTGACGATGACACAAGTTTGTCGATGGTTGAACGATTCACCAACACACTCGATCTCGATGTTGACCAAGAAAAATTGAATCGTGTCCTTGCTGTATACCTAGTATTGCATATGGACCATGGTGGAGGCAACCTCTCGACATTTGTTGGTAAAGCTGTTGCTAGTGGCCATGCTACGTTGTATTCAGCCATGGCCGGTTCGATGAATGCCTTGAGTGGTCCGCTTCACGGGCGTGCCAACCAATCCTGCTTGGAATTCGTTCTACGTGTCGGTACATCAGATCCTGTTAAAGTCGAAAAATTCGTTCGTGAAGAGCTTGATGCAGGTCGCCCTGTGTTCGGATTCGGACACGCAGTATTACGCACAGAGGACCCACGTGCAGCAGCACAATTCGCACTTGGTGAGCAGTTGTGTCCCGATGATGAGAATTTCAAAATTATTCGAACTCTCCGAGAGGTTGCACCACGTGTTTTGGCAGAAAACCCAAAAATCTCCAACCCTAATGCAAACGTCGATATCGCCTCGGGAGCACTCCTCCATCATGTTGGCCTCAAGAATCCAAGTTACTACACCACCTTCTTTGGATGGGCACGTGTTGCTGGTATTGGTGCACAAATCTATGACGAGCGAGTCGTCATGCGAAATGGAAAAGGTGTCCCGATTTATCGACCAAAATACATTGCTCGGGAACAAGTACTACGTCATGTTGAATGATTAAGAGTTAAGATCGATCTCAACATATCCTTCATGTTCCCTCACATCGTAGGTTTTCAATGGAGTTGGTTTTCTCAACTTCCCAAGTAATTTACCGTAGGCTGGGAAGTAATGAGCAGGTGACCATTCGTTAACTGAGCCATCTTCTGGGTGATATGATGTATGATGAAGAGGACATCGTAGACAACCATCTTTGATTTTACCACCCCAATGCATCGGCCAAGCCATATGACGACAAAGGGCATTACTTCCGAAAAGCCCCTCTTCTGTTCGCATTACAAGAACCATCTTTGCTCCAATTGCCTTTCCCTTGACTTTATTCATTTTCAACTTGGATGTCTTGCATACTCGTTTCCATCGAGGCGAAGTGTCGCTCATGATTTCAATTTCATGCCACGACTTATCAAATGATGTTCAAAATCATATGCGAATTGTTTCAAATTTTGAATACCATTTATACCTGTGATTGAGGGCTGGAAGTTATGGAGAACCCATTCAACGCGTTAACAGCCCTTTCGGTTAAACGTCCGAAAGCTACCATTGCATCCATTATCGTGATTACACTCGCACTATCATCGATGGCCCAATTCATCAATTTTGACAACAGTGAAGATGCCTTCTATCCTCAAAATGATACAACTGAATTGCTTTACGAAATTGAAGATCGATATCAAGCATCATTAGATTTCATCCGTATAATCGACGAAATTGAACAGGGTGAGATGAAACAATCAACAACCTGGGAACAGTTTGCAAATATTGAGGCAGAACTAGCTACGAACGAATTGTTCCTTGCTTACCAAGAACCATTGTATGGAGGAAGTGCAACCAGTGGACCAGCAGGTTCTGCTTTATTTTGGTTGAATACACAGGATTCAATCACGACTCAGTCATGGCGAGATAATCTTACCTTGCATCTTGCGAATGTTACAGTTGTCAGTGAGGAGAACTTTACAACAGCACTCAACGATCTACAAACAGCAATTGATTCTGTGCCGTCTCCAGTAGCACCAAGCCCCCAAGATTTGAGAGATTGGAATCCTGGAGAAGTTGCAGATTGGCAGCAAAGAATGGATGAGAACCTCAACATCAGCACAGAACTTGGTGCGCTCCAAGGTCAAATCCAAGGGTTGCTCGAAAGCCGTACAAACCCTGTTGAAATGGGTGCTCTTAACGCAGTTACTGGCCCACTTGAAGGCACTATTGGAACATATATTGGATTGCAGAAAATCGATCATCGCAGTAATATCATCGCGACGATGCCTGCAGAAGACAAGCAAAGTCCATGGGAGAGTGATGGACCAATTCTCATTAGTTTGGTTGTTTCGACCGATGCTGCAAATTACGAAGATGCAGAGATAATAGGAGAGGTGCAAGAACTCATTGTTGGGTGGACTGAAGTATCCTTACTTGAGATTCAGAATTCCACAGGTGATGACGAATTACGCGTCTTCTCATTCTCTGCTTTCCAGTATGAACAAAGTGCAAACATAGGAAAAGAGATTGGAATGTTGACATCGTTAGCATTGCTTTTCCTCACGATTCTATTGTACGTTAAATTCCGATCTGTTAGAGATACTGCGTATGTTATTGGCTTGACAATTCTCGCTATCGCCGCAACCTACGGAGCAGCAGGAATCTTCGGATTGACATTCAATGCTGCAATGAATAGTATTCCGATTCTTCTACTCGCCATCGGTGTCGATTATGGTATCCACGTCGTTACACGGATTCGGGAAGTGATGCAGGATATGGAACGTGATGATCCTCAAGGAAGAACAACGCTGAAGGATTTTGATCACGAACTACGTGTCAAAGCAATACGTTCTGGAGCAGTCCTAACTTCGGCAGCATTGGTCATCGCAATTTTTACCGATATGGTTGGATTCTTGTCCTTTAGGCTTTCATCCCAAATGTTCCTTGTCAACTTCGGTACTGTCATCGCGCTTGGATTATTTTCGATCTATGTGTTGAGCATCTCCCTCCTACCTGCACTTATGACCGCACTGCCTTCGAAGGCGCTACCTCTGAAGAAATCGGGCGCAATGAACGAAACCAAACTCACATCTACAATCGGTCAAATGGCAGAAAACAAGCCCATTCTCGTCATTTTGGTTGCTGTGATACTCTCCCTTCCCATGGCTTATGGAATGAGTACACTTGAAGTTGGGTTTGATACAGCCGAACAATTCGATGATTCTCTTGAAGTTGTACAAGATTTTCTTATGATTGCTGAAGAATTCCAAAGCAGTCCAACACCGTTGTATGTTGTTCTTGAAGGTAACATTCTCTCGGCTGAAGGTTTGCTAGCATACAACACTGCAATCGAAACCCTTAGCAATACAGAGGGAGTTACTGGCTCCCCTACTGGAATGTGGGATACGCTTGAATCTGAACGTGGACGTAATCCCACATTGGATGGTTTAATGGCTAATTTGACCACTTCAGATGGATTCGATCTACTCAAAACATACCTGCTTGAGAATACCACTGGACGTGAACTCGTCGACTCGCTCCTGTATACCAATGGCCAACAAACCATAATTTCATTCCAAGCAAACACCCTCGATTGGCAGGCAACTGTTGACTTTGAGGAAGCGCTCTCTGCGTCATTGAAAGAGGCTTCAGCAACCGTTGAAGGTGACTTTTCAATGGAACTCAGTGGCCGCGCCTTGATCCTAGCACAAATCAGTGCTGATGTAGCGATTTCAGCGATTACATCTACTGCTATCGTCGCATTCACGATCTTGTTTGTTTTAGTTATCATACAGTTCATCCGAACACAAAGCATCCAGCAAGCCGTCCTTCGTGGAGTTGTGATTTGGATCCCTCTTATCACAGTGGTCATGTGGGTATACGGTATCATGGGTCTTGCAGGTTATCAATTGAATTCACAAACCGTAACCATAGGTGCTCTTGCACTTGGTCTAGGTGTTGATTACGCGGTTCACTATGTGATTCGTCTTGAAGAGGAAGTGGAATTACATCCAGAGAAAACTGTCGCTCAATGGACATCGAAGACAACAGCTACGACCGGAAGAGCGATGCTCGGTGCAGCCATCAGTACTGCAGGTGGTTTTGCAATTCTCAACTTCTCTGGACTCCTACCACTACGATTGTTTGGACAGGTGTTCATTGTTGCAATCAGCCTTGCAATGATTTCAAGCGTGACACTTCTACCAACATTGTACGGACCATTCCTTCGCCATGATGCAAGGAAACACCTTGCCGAATTCAGCGAGCAGGAATGATCAGAGTACTGGACGTTTGGTCTTACCAGATCCTCGATGGCCGATCATTCGGACAACTTCCCATGGCATGCTACCTTGTTGCTTCTCAAAATCGAGAAGATCGTCAACAGACTTTGTCCAATTCCATTTCCTTCTCCAATAGGAAAGAAGGTCACGCTTTCGAGATTCATCACATTCCATCCAAGATGGAACCTCATTTTTTAGTGAATTGAGTAATTCCTGATGATTTTCTTTCGTTGCACTGTTGAGTTGTTCTTGTTGATCCTTATCGAGTGGAAACGTTGCAGGTTGTGCCCAACGTGTATGGCCACTTGGCAGCCATGTTAACTCGGGATCGCTCATATCAGTTAGTGCGGATAGCCCTGAATTAAGAACAGAATGCTCAATCTTCGGAGTGACAGGCCACAAATATACCGGAAATCCCTTTCTTATCGCTGTTAATCGTTTCAATTGTTTTCCTTTCAGCCCCACTGTTCGTCCAATTGGTAGAAGGTTTGTAGGTGGAAGAAGATACTCTGCTGCACAAGGCATCATCGGAGATTGATTCTGTTGATGTTTACGCATTAATCGAGCAAATGAAGTCGTTAGGTATTCTGGGAAAACGAGTGTTCGCTGCGTCTTCCTGCCACCAAATGGCCGTATTGTTGGTAACAATGTTGACCAATCACGTTGTATATTGCCTACCTTTGCTGCATTTTTCATCGATTTGTGAAACGCGTAATGCACTGTGGAATGCTTTGGGACCTCATATTCATCAAACAATGCTTCTGCTCGTTTCATTGTTTTACCCATGTGGGCATCGTGCTTTTTTCTGTTAAACCATCCACCAGTTCTCTTGATTTTCAAACTTGGTCGCTTTGATTCACAAACTAGAACTTTTCCTTGTTCTTGAACTGATTTTTGGATGAGAGGATGTTCCAACAACATCTTTAGCGAGCAGAATCCAAATTCGATTAACTCATCCAAGTCCCAATCCTCAACAAAAGGCGATTTTTTCTTCCTTCGAGATGGATCGACTGAAACAGTTCTGTCATGATGAATGACTATCTGTTCGTCCTTTGTCAAGCGCATATCAAACTCGATTCCATCGAACAAATACATAGCGTGGACAAGGCTGTCCAAGGTATTTTCAGGGGCTTGTTGATACATCCGCTTCACCCATGCTATTTCACAATACTTCTTCAATTCCAGTATCAGTATTTATCAATAGAACTCATCTTTTATTCCTGTTAAGTTGGTAAACATCTAAACGAACAAACACTAGGCATCGGTTATGAGTCCAGTAATAGTCATGACAGGCATGATTCTATTCCTGACTCCTGTAATCTGCTGGTTGTTTTCAGTTCATGACAAAGAATCACGAGTCAAATATGGCACATGGTTTCAAACCATCAACAAGCACCGATACTACTTTCATATTCTTGGCTATGTTGTCATTATTTGGTGGAAGAATCTAACCGATGGACTAAATGAATCCATTAAAGTGCAAGTTGGTCACTGGACTGAGAGTATTCATGGATTGGAGGGGAATGCGGTACTGTGGGTTCAAACTACATTCGAAAATGATATACTCACCACTTTTCTCAATTTTCATTATCTCTTCGTATATCTTTTCCTTATTTACGTGACGACTGTTTACTATGCTTATACCAGCGACAGAGATATGACAGACAAAGTCACGTTGAATTATCTCCTTATTTATGCGATTGCAGTTCCTTACTATTTGTTCTTCAATGTCGAAGTTACGTCTTCATGGATTCCTGGGATGGATGCTCTATTGTACCATGATTCGTGGTATTCAACCTTCTATGCAACCCATGATCCGCTGGATAATGCTGTACCATCACTTCACGTCGCCATACCATTTGGCATCTTGATGCTTAACTATCTACATGTTAAATCAAAAGGACATACGCTTCGAGAATGGCGCCATTATCGCTATCACATGTTTATCCTAATCAATACAATCATATTCATTTTTGCAATTCTTTACCTTGGAATTCATTGGATTGTTGACATACCTCTCGGGATGATTGTTGGTGGCATTGGAGCATTATTCATTCACCACTTACAACCTAGATTAAGGAACGATTATGGCGCCATGTTCAAAGGAGTTACACGCGAAAAGGTACGGAAGCACATCTTGGTTGAAGGTACAATTCTTCTCATCCTCCTTGCAGCAATCATGGGCGCTATTAATCATCAAGAATCTACAAACGATGACCAAGTATCGTTCCGGCTTGGCCCTGGAGATTCGATGCATGAAATCATTGCTGAAATGGATGATGGAGAGATGGTACTTACCAGCATATACAACCTCGATGATTCGATCACTCTTGAATACGCCATAATTGAAGTCGAATTAGCAGAAACTGGTTTTGATGATTTCAAAGTCGATTGGGAAGCAATGGAATTCCTTGCAGAACAACACTGTAAACAAGAGACACAATGTACAGGGACGCTTGTTGAGAATGAGGCAATCGACTTGAGATTGCAATCAAAAAATGTGTATACTTTCATATTCCTACATCATTCTGGAGCTGAAGGAATCCTTGAGGTTCAAGTAGAATCAAGCTACGATAACTCAAAAAATTCCATGACCAAAGCGGTCTTACTTTCGCTACCTTCATTGTACATCACAGCATTTGTTGCGTTTCGATTATATCGATTAAACAATAATGAACGCCAATGGTTTGATCCACAGCCGTCCCACACATGGGAAGAAGAGTGAGCATTCACTTTTTGGGAACCAACTCGTGCGATGTACATGGCGTCCTCATCATCTCTGGAAGACGCTGTCTCTGAATTGATGGATTCTTCGGGAGGGAAACTTCTCAATTCAACACGTGATTATTTACGAAAACGAGCGACTGCATTGGGAGGATTGTTCCTTTTTGGCTTGGTCATCGGATTTCCAATCGCTAAAGCAATTGTTACATGGTTGATCGAAGAACAACGACTTCCCGATGATGTCAATGTTATTGTCACCTCACCTGTTGAATTCCTCATGCTACAGATTCAACTTTCAGCTAGCTTTGGAATATTCTTAGCACTCTTGCTCCTTATCACGGAAACAACTCTTAGAGGCGTTCGCCATCCTCTTGTCCTTGAACGTTTCAGAGAACTCAATGTTCAAGCTCCTAAACCAAGTTTTTCATTTGTATTTGCAGTAACTTCGAGCGTCGTTCTCGCTGCTTGTGGCATTTTATATGCGTGGGAACTGTTAACTCCAATGTTGTTCGAATATCTCAGCAACGATGCTCAACAAGCAGGTCTTTCCACCCAATGGAAGTTAGAAGCTTACATCGGATTCATCCTTAACCTATGTATTGCAAGTGCTATTGGTTTTCAAGCACCGGTCATCACTCTTCTTGCATTGCGAGTTGGAATGGTCGAACCTCGAACCTTGACATCTTATCGAAAGCATATTTGGTTTTCAGCATTCGTCTTAGGAGCAATCTTTTCTCCACCAGACCCACTTTCACTTTTCCTTGTCAGCCTACCGGTTATCTTCCTGTTTGAAATTGCATTGATTCTTCATCAGATCATGCCGAGGAAATCAATTCAGGTAGACTCTTGACCACAACAGGCATATTCCCAGGGCGATGTCCACCTCTGAAAGAATGGAAATCTGATCCGACTGTAATCGCAAGACCATATGTTTGAGCAAGTTTCCACAGACGATGTCGTTCATCGTCTGAATGTGAACGATGGAATGCTTCGATAGCATCCACATTTGAAGCCTTTAGGTGTTGTATCAATGTTTCATAATCTACGCCGTAGTAACGTGGATGCGCCAATGAAGTGATACCTCCTGCTGCATGAACCAATGCTGATGCTTCGGCAAGAGATGGTTTTGGACGCTCTACATTGCAAGGACGGCCATCTCCTAACCATTGTTCAAACGCGTCATCCATGGTCTTGACATGGCCTGCATCAACCATAGCCATAGCAAGATGAGGCCGGCCAACACTACCTTTAGCACGAGAGAATACATCTTCAGCATCGATCTCCATGCCAAAGGCGTTCACTTTGTCGATTATCTCAAGCATTCGTGGCACTCGATCTTCGTGTAATGGTGATAGCCATTGTTCGAATTTGTGCAAACCCTCTGGAATAGGATCGTATGGGAAATAGGCTAGAAGATGCCAAGATGAAGGAGGTCGATTGCGTGAATTTGCCTCTAAGATCTCATTATTCCAAGGCAATTCAACATCGCATGTTAGTTCTACGCCTGGAACAAATTTGATTCCACGTTCACCTGCTGCTTGCTTTGCTTCATCCCATCCAGCAATGGTATCATGGTCGGTTAAGGACCAGACACTAACTTGTTGTTTTGCCATTTCATCTGCAAGTTCGTCAACAGAAAGAGAACCATCACTATGCGTTGTATGGCAATGCAAATCGAATGAAGAACTCCACATCATACCTTTCGCTCCAATCAACAGTTTTGAACCTCTCCATCTGATTTCAAAACAAATCATCCAAATCAGGCATTGTTGGAATTTGGTCATTCGACTCAAACAGATCATCCAAGGTGGGCATATCTGGAACCTCATTGGTCAAATCTTCGTCAATATCAGGAAGTTCAGGGAGTGGAATATGAGCAGGTCCATCCGAAACGAACTCAGTGTTTTGATCCCGAAGTGGTGGTTGTGGTTCGATTCTTTCTTCTGCCCCAGGAAGTGGAATATGTTTAGGACCATCTGACACAAATTCACGCTTTTCAAGAACGACTTCTTCTACCTCTTTAGGTTGAAGTTCGGATTCAAAGGTCTTCGACTCGAGGTCTACATTACGTTCGGAAACTATCGAAGCAGCAGAGGCCCCAAAATCACCACGCGAAAGAAGAGCGGTTGCTGATTCAACTTTAGAAGAGTCGACGATAGGGGTTTCACCGACTATGGAAGAAATAATTGCAGATGTGTTTTGATTTGCAGAAGAAACTTGACGCGTTCCGACAACCGTAGCACTCGATTCAAAATCTGCAATCTGTTCCTCAACAGAACGGCGTTGAGGCAACTCAGGCACTGGCCTCTCACTACGGCCCCAAATAACGATTAAACCAAGGCAAATTGTGATGAAAAGCCAAATCCATTCTTGTTGTGACCATCCTGTAGCCCCCCAGTAATCGTTCTCATTCCCTGAAAGGAAACCACTGAAAAGAGGTTTCAGAAGGACTCTCTGGCCCTCTTGACCAGGATATTTTCCAAGAAATGCATTCCCAAGTAATGCAATCAATGACATTGTAGCTATTGTGGAAGCAAACGCAGCAGTTCGA
>MDSW01012651.1_pt1 | contig 12146 bp, 14 predicted proteins | sample 811171 | NCBI WGS metagenome assembly MDSW01 (sample SAMN05326641, study PRJNA326480) | marine metagenome | isolation source: seawater | place: Atlantic Ocean: North West | collected 2012
CAGGATCAGCAACAGAACGGCGCTGTAACCAACGCCGCTCAACCAGGGGGTCTGCGATTGATTGGAAGCCTCAGAGCGATCGAGGGATCGACGCCAACGCGCAAACACCAGCACCACGACGATCGCGATGAGGGCTGACGTCAGCGCATACATCCATCGTTCCTGAAGAACGCTCTGCAAACCGAACTGCGCAAACCAGAGCCACTCCATCGACATCCGCGCCGCCAGAAGGATGAGCAGCGCAAGAAGCAGGAGCAGCAGGATCATGTGAGTCCGGCCAGAACCATGAAACGATCACCCTGAAGGGTCTCTTCCTCGATCAAGGCGTCAACCAGGCGATCCATTTCAATCCGCCGCGGTTCCAACAACTCAACCGCCTGCTGCAGGGAGCGACGGGCCAGCTCCTGGACCTGCTGATCAATCTCCCGGCCGGTGGTCTCGGCATATCCAGGACGCTGGCTGAACCAGTCACGGCCGAGAAACACCTCGGTACCGGCACCCTCAAGAGCCACAGGACCGAGGGATGAGAAGCCAAATCTTGTGACCATCTCCCGGGCCAGTTGAGCCACCATCTGCAGATCACCGCTCGCACCCTGAGTCACCTCTTCCCGGCCGAACACCACCAATTCCGCTGCACGCCCCCCGAGAGCCACAACCAGCCGAGCCATCAGGCTGGCCCGGGTGATCAGTCCGGAATCGAGAACCTCCTCATCGGGCCAGAGCCGGGTGAAGCCGCCGACGCCACCACTGCGGGGCAGGAGTGTGACCTTGTCGACCCGGTCCGCCGCCGGGAGCAAGGCGGCAACGAGAGCATGTCCGATTTCGTGATACGCGATCAGACGCTTCTTGGCACTGTCCTGCAAGGGAGCTGCCGTCAGCCCCATCGTGATGCGTTCAAGGGCGGCTTCGAGATGGGAATCAGCAATCGCCGTCGACCGTTGGCGGGCCGTGAGGATTGCAGCTTCGTTCACCAGATTGGCGAGGTCAGCCCCTGAAAATCCAGGGGTGCGCCGTGCCCAGTCCTCAAGACTCACGGAGGCATCCAAGGGACGGGTGCGGGCATGGACAGAAAGGATCTCCTGGCGGCCCAGGCGATCAGGCAAACCAACATCGATGCGTCGGTCAAAGCGCCCCGGTCGGGTCAGAGCTGCATCGAGAACATCGACCCGATTGGTGGCAGCGAGAAGGATCACACCGGAGTTTTCAGCAAAGCCATCCATCTCGGTCAGGAGCTGGTTCAGGGTCTGCTCCCGTTCGTCATTACCACCGCCAATGCCGGCACCGCGTTGGCGGCCGACGGCGTCGATCTCATCGATAAACACGATGCATGGCGCCTTCTCCTTCGCTTTCTTGAACAGATCACGAACCCTGCTGGCTCCGACCCCAACGAACAGTTCAACAAACTCGGATGCAGCCATGGAGAAGAACGGCACACCCGCTTCACCCGCAATGGCTCGTGCGAGCAGGGTCTTGCCCGTGCCAGGGGGGCCCACCAGAAGCACACCCCGGGGAATTTTGGCGCCAAGCCGAATGAACGATTCCGGCTGTTTCAGGAACGTGACGATCTCCTGGAGCTCCTGCTTGGCCTGGTTGATCCCCGCGACATCCTCAAAACGCACTTGAAGGTCGTCCTGAGGTTTGATCCGGGGTTGGCTGCGCCCGAACCCAAGGGCGCGATTCGCAACCTGTGCCGATCGACGCAACAGGAACGACAGGCCGACAATGATCAGAAGGATCAGCGCGAGGTTGCCAACCAACCCCGCCATGGCCTGCTCTTGACGGGTATCGATCACCTCAAGAGGGGTACCGGACTCCTCTGCGGTGCGCAGAATTTGTTGATCTTTGGCGAAGACAGGCACCGTCACCGTGCGCCCATCCCGGTAAACCGCCTTCACCTCACGTCGGTTTGGAACCAGCTCAAGGGACTTGATCTTCCCCTGCTCGATCTCTTTGAGCAGCGTGGAATAGCTGGGAGCCTCAACACGTGGCCTCCCGAACAGCGTCGTTGGCGACGGCACCGTGGTTTCTGCGGTCTCCTTTGAGCCGTTCGAATCTGAACTCACGGCAGATCAGCACTGCGGTGAGGTTAGCGATTTGACGCAAGGCCTCTTCGAACGGGACAATCGGCGTTTGGCGATGTCAGAGCCGCAATGGCCGTACCGAAGAAGAAAACCTCCAAGGCCAAGCGCAATCAGCGCCATGCCACCTGGAAAGCCAAGGCCGCAGTGGCTGCGCAACGGGCCATGTCGATCGGCAAGTCTGTACTGAGCGGCCGAGCCCAGGGATTTGTTTATCCCGTCAGCGAAGCGGACGAAAGCGACGCCTGAGTTCAGTCACAGAGACGGATCGCCTTGAGGTTTCGACGATCATCGGCTGAAAAAACCACGTTGGCGCTGTTGAGCTCGAAGCTCACCGATGGAATCGCAGCAGTCACCATGCGGATGAAATCTCTGAGTTCGTCATCGGGAAGCCCCGATCCACGTTGCCGCTGCTGGGTTTCGTTCTGCTGACGTTTCCAAACGGATGGCGCATTGAGATCTGGCGCCTGGATCTGCCACAAATGGTCGAGCAAGGACCAAATCGGTCGATAGGCGCCCAGGGCGGTTTGGACCGTCGGCCGGTAGGCAACTTCCCCGTCCTGAAGCGGGGGATCAAGGTGCTCGCAGCCTTGATGGATCCCATCGGGGTCGTTGAGTGGTTCACAGCCGACGAACCAGCCTTCCAGGAGCAGCACCGAGGCATCGCAGTCCCGCCAACCGCTCCGATCACCCCGTCCCTCGCGCAGGGCTTTATCGAAACAGGGAAGCTGCACGGACTCACCGGCCTTCCAAGCCGCCAACGTGGTCGCCATCAGCTCGAGTTCATGACTCCCTGGGATCGCCCTGGGAACGCCCCAGGGATTTCCCGCCATCGATCGGTCGAGGGCGGGACTGGCCAGGTAGAAATCATCGATGGAGACCACCTGAAACGACAGTCCAAGACGCCTGGCGGCTTCCTCCAGCCACACACCGAGGGTTGTCTTGCCGCAACCGGGTAGGGCACTGAGACCGATCAGGCAGCGTCCCTCAGCGCTCCCCTGCTCAGCCAGGGTAAGCAGGGGAAGGGCCAGGCACCACAGCCAGTCAGCGGACGTACCTGGAGCCCAGAGCTCCCGCCCCAACTCTGTGACGCCCCGATCCAACCACTGCTGCTTCCATGCAGAACGGTCAGGCACACCGATCGCGAGCAGCAACTGATCCAGGTCCCGGTCGGGAATCTGCAGCGGACGATCAGGATCCAACCTTGAAAGCCTCCAGCGCCATGGCGTACACAAAGCCGATGCGAACGTTGTCGATCAGCTGCCAGGTGAGGGGAATCGTTGGACCAGCAAAACGGAAGCGAATCCGGATCAACAGTTCCACAAACACCACAAACAAGACAGCGGAGAGGGAACGCAGCGTGAGGCTTTCGTTGATGGCTTCCGTGACGTTGCTGCCAAGGAAGAAACCAGCCAACAGAGCAATCAGAACAAGGCTTCTCTGGAACCATGGGCCGTTGAGGCCCAACTGAAGGCGTTCTCCAGCGCGACCTTGAACCCGCGACAAGCGTGTGTCCTGCACTGTGCTCATCGGACTGCGCTGGAGATCAAGGACTGCAGATACTCCAGCGTCACCAGACCGTCAGGGCAAGGGGGGCCCTGGAGCTGGGGGGATGGATGTGAGGGATCGCCCAGATGGTTCATCGCAGCAATCGCCTGGGGGATGAGGGGAATCAGCTCTCGATCCCAGGGTGAGGGCGTCAGCAGGCACGAGAGCCCGGCAGCGCGTGCTGCCTCAAAGCCGACGGCGGAATCTTCAATCGCAAGCACCTCCGCTGGGTTGAACCCGCTGCGCTGCAGGGCGAGCTGATAGCCAGCAGGTGATGGCTTGCCCTCCTTGACGTCATCGGAGGAGACGATCCCAGCGAAGCGGGGCAGCCGATCGCCACCGGCGTCCAGTAGGGCCATCACGGAGGGTTGTCCGCTTGAGGTGACGATCCACTGCGAAACCCCGGCAGCATCAAGGGCGTGCAGCAGTCGAAGCACCCCCGGTCTCCAACCCACATGACCCTGCTGAACGCGCTCGAGGTAGTGGCGTCGCTTGATCTCCCTCAACGCCAGGAGCTGCTCCTCACGCACCGGCAGATCGGATCGAGACAGATACTCCCGGACGCGGCGCAGCCCTCCGGGAATTGAGAGAAGCTCGGAATAAAGGTCCGGCTCCCAGGAAATCGGCAGACCCAGCTCTTCAAAGGCAGCATTGAAGGCCGGACGATGGCCATCCATTTCCGTATCGGCCAGGGTGCCGTCCACATCCCAGAACACGGCGCGAAGCGAGGTCATGGGAGCCAAATCCTTCTCTGCAGAGCACAATGCTGACCGACAGCGCTGACCTCTGACCGACCCGTTGTCTGAATCAAAGCGCTCCTGGATCTGGTCCTTACCGGCGGTGATCGAGCCCGATCCCTTGGCTGGATGCGATCTTCCCTTGCCCTTGCGCTGCCTGCTGATGCGGCGTGGGTTCACAACGGAGCAGGAGGCCTTCGATCTGCTGGACCCCCCTGAACTGCCGGATCCGAAGAGCCAGTTTCCTGATCTGGCGGTTGCTGTTGAGCGGGTCAGCCGGGCCTGCACGAATCAGGAAGCGCTGGCGATCTGCGGCGACTATGACGCCGACGGGATGACCAGCAGTGCCCTGTTGCTCCAGGCGCTGTCGCCGTTGGGCGCCAGGCCAACCGTGGCCATTCCTTCGAGAAGTGACGACGGGTATGGACTCAATCCGCGCATGGTCCAGGAGCTGCATGACGCCGGCATCCGGGTGCTGATCACCGTCGACAACGGTGTATCAGCTCGCGCCGCCCTTGAGCTGGCGCGCGATCTGGCCATGGAGGTGATCGTCACCGATCACCACACCATCCCCGAGGAACGCCCTCCGATGGTGGCGCTGATTCATCCCGCCACAACACCTGAAGCCTCCCCCTATCGGGGTCTCGCGGGCGTTGGCCTGGCGTACGTTCTGGCTCTGGCGGTTGCAAAACAGCTCAAGCGCCCTGACGCGATCGCATCAGCCCGGGATCTGTTCTGTATTGGCACCGTGGCCGACATGGCTCCCTTGCAGGGCGCCAACCGCCGCTGGTTGCAAGAGGGACTAAGACAGCTTCACCGCACCGACTGCGCTGGTCTGCAGGCCCTGCAGCGGTTGGCTGGACTGGATGATCGGCCCCTGCGCAGCGATGACATCGGCTTTCAGATCGCTCCACGCATCAACGCGGTGGGCCGTCTTGGTGAACCGAGCCTGGTGGTGGATCTCCTTACAGCGATGGATTCAGATGTCGCCATGGGGCTGGCACGACGCTGTGACGACTACAACCGTCAGCGTCGCGATCTCTGTGATGCGATCGAGGCGGAAGCCGTGGCCTTGATCGAAGCGGACACCAGGGACCTGCCTGCCTTTTTGCTCTTAGCCCAGTCCCATTGGCACCACGGCGTGATCGGCATCGTCGCTGCCCGACTTGTGGAGCGCTACAACCGACCGGCAGCCCTGCTGGCTGGCGAGGGAAACGGCAAGTTGAGGGCGTCGGTTAGGGCTCCGAAAGGCTTCGCCGTCGACGCTGCCTTGCGCTCCTGCGATGCACTACTGGAGCGCTACGGGGGCCACCCCGCCGCCGGTGGTTTCACTGTGGACGCTGACCAAGTCAACGCCTTGCATGAGCAGCTGGATGCTCTGGCACAGCGCTGGATTGCCAGTGCAGGCGAAGGTCTGCCGGTTCAACCGGAAGCCCTGCTTCGCCTCGAGCAGATCGACTGGAGTCTGTGGAACGCGCTGCAACGTCTCGAGCCTTTCGGTGTCGGTCACGAAGCACCCCTGTTTTGGGCCAGAGACTGCAGGGTTGTCGAATCGCGGGTTCTCAATGGTGGCCATCTGTCACTCACCCTGGCTCAGGACGAGGCTCAACGACGTGCCATCGCCTGGCGCTGGCGGGACCAGGAGCCTGTACCGGAACGCTGTGATGTGGCCTTTCGCATTGGAATCAACCGCTGGAAGGGGGAAACGCGCCTCCAACTCGAACTCAAAGCCCTGAGACACCACAGCGAACGGATTGATCTCCTGCGGGGACAACACCGCTACAACGCTCGCCTTGTTTCAAAAGATGGACTGGTTGTTCGCAATGGCGAGGGACAGGAGATCGCTGCAACCGTGACGCCTGGATCGGTCTTGAACTGCTCTGATCCACTGGCACGTCACCCTCAGGTGCAGCAAGTGCTTGAGGAAGCCTGTCTAGGACTCGGACTTCGCCCTTAACGACAACCCGGTTTCAGAGAGCGCCGCGACGGTAGAAGAGGATGAAGATCACTGCAGGACCCGCCAACGTGATGAGGGCAAGGGCGCCGAAGTTGGCGATCAGGTGGAAATCGATGCCCATAGAAAAATGGCGCTGTCACTCAGCGGATTCCAGCACAGTCCGAGGAGTCTTGTCACAACAACGGCAATGAACAGTCGCGGAGAGCGCTGGCAATGCATCGAGCAATGCGGCGCCTGTTGCCGTCTTTGTCCGGACGAACGTCAGGAGGCCCTGGCAGCCCTCTCTGACGCCCAGCGCAGCCGTTACCTCGCGATGGTGGGGGATGACGGCTGGTGCATCCATTACGACAGTGGTGGGCGACGCTGCCGCATCTACGACGAGAGGCCCGATTTCTGCCGCGTCAGTCACTTGGGCGACCTGTTCGAGATCGACGACGCCTCACTGGATGGCTTTGCCATTGCCTGCTGCCGTCAGCAGATCCGTTCACGCTACGGGGGACGCAGCGCGGTGATGCGTAGGTTCAATCGTGCCCAACAAGCTCCGTCCTGATGCAATCCGGATCGAATGAACGACCGGCTTTTCTGGCGGTCCTGGTCAGCACATTCACAACGGTGTTCGTCGCCGAACTGGGTGACAAGACGCAACTGGCCACCCTGCTGCTGTCGGCTCAGTCCGGTGCTCCATGGCTGGTTTTTCTCGGCGCTGCCACGGCTCTGATTGCCTCCAGCTTGGTGGGTGTTCTCGTTGGTCGCTGGCTGGCGCAAGTTCTGCCACCCGAACGTCTGCAGTGGATGGCAGGCGTCTTGATGATCGGGCTTGGGTTATGGCTGGGCACCCAGGCCGGACGCTCCCTTTTTCTTGCTTCGTCTGCCGCCTGAGTCATGGATTTGGCCTTGCTTCTCTCCACGTTCGTCACTGTGTTTCTGGCCGAGCTGGGGGACAAAACACAACTGGCCACGGTGGCGCTCAGCGGCACATCCGACCGTCCATTGGCCGTCTTTCTGGGCTCCTCATCGGCCCTCGTCCTGGCCAGTCTGATCGGGGCTCTCGCCGGCGGATCGATCGCAACGCTGATCCCAACGGATCTGTTGCAGCTGGCTGCAGCGATCGGATTTTTCGTGATCGGAATCCGTTTGTTGTGGCCTGGAAGCCAACAGCCCGACTCTTAAGATCGGGGAGAGGACTGGAGTTCTCTGCACGATTGGTGGCCTCAGCTGCCAATTCCTCCGTCCACCACTCCCCCGATCTTGAAGGTCGGTTCCGCCCTCTCCCTCGATGAAATTCACGGTCGCCGACCTGCTTGATCAGCTGTCAGCTGATCAACCGATCGCAACAGCGGTTCTCGCCAAAACGCTCAAACTCACGAAGCAAAGCGATAAGCAATCCCTCGAGATGGCCCTCTCGGCGTTGGGCCGTCTGGGCGTGATCGACAGCAGCGACGGCGAAGGGGTTCGCCGGGGTGGCAATCCAGACCTGATCGAGGCTCGACTGCGCTGCAGCAGCAAGGGGTTCTGCTTCGCGATCCGGGACGATGGTGGGGATGACATCTACATCCGCGACCATCAACTGAATCACGCCTGGAACGGAGACCGCGTTCTGGTTCGAATCCTTCGAGAGGGGGGGCGACGACGCTCTCCAGAAGGCGGTGTTCAGTGCATCCTCGAGCGAGCCACCACCACCTTGCTCGGACAGGTGGAACAGCAGGAGGACCATTTTGTTGCGGTTCCCCTCGACGATCGCCTGCTCACCAGCATTCGACTCCCCGAGGGGGACGCTGATCACCTTCAGCAAGATCCACCAACCTCCGTGGTGGAGATCCGCGTGGATCGCTATCCGGTGGCCCAATGCCCAGCCGAAGGACATGTCGCCCGCTCCTTGCCACTGAGCGGTGGGCCCGCATCAGACCGTGACCTGCTGCTGACCAAAGCGGGCCTGCAGGACCGCGCTCCCGCCCCTCGGGTGTCGTCCAAAACGCCTCCACCAAAAGGGCGAACCGACCTGAGTGAGCAACCCGCGCTGCTGCTGCGCAGCTGGACAAGTGCTGAAGCACCGGCTCTACCAGCTGTGCACGTGGAACCCCATGCCGGTGGCTCCAGGCTGTGGATTCATGTGCCTTCCGTGGCAGAACGGCTCGGGTCCGGAAACAGCCTTGATCTTTGGCTGCGAGAGCGCTCGGAGGCCATTTGTCTCGGGGAGGTCTGGCAGCCCCTGCTCAACAACGCCCTCAACAAAGCCAGCCAATTCAACGTTGGGGAAAGTGCTGAGGCCATCAGCGTTCGCCTGGATATCAACGCTGATGGAGACCTGAGCGATTGGTCTTTCATGCTCAGCACGATCCGTCCCATCGCCTCCGTTGGGCCGGAACAGCTGAAGGCCTTGGCTGCTCGCAAACCAAAGGCGCGCACCATTCCGGTGGCTCTGAAAGCCATCAAGGATCAACTCGGGCAACTCGAAACGCTGATCTTCTGCGCACGCTGCTTGATCGAGAACGAGCAGCGCCAGGGGGCGATCCAGCTGGATTTGCGGGCGCCGGCGATCGAAGCCCTCGGCGATTTGGTCTGGGCTGATCCGACTGGGCTGCGACATCGCTGGTTCGATGCGATCGATCCAACGGACCCTCAATCGCTGTTGCAACCCCTGCTGCGCGCAGCCCATCGCGCCTGGGGACGTCACGCCAGGGCGCTGCAGCTGCCGGGCATCCAATTGCTCTGCGGACTCGCTGACGACGCTGTCCTCACCGATGTCGCCAAAACCGCCGTCGCCCTTGAGCTTCCCCTGGAGCTCAATGACGAGGGCAGCCCGTCAGCGGCGGAATTGATCGCGGCCTTCGAAGGGGTTCCCCAACGACGTGTGCTGGAGCAACAACTCAGTCATGCCCTTCAGGAAGGGTTGTTTGCGTCCCTCGAGACGGCAAACGAGCCCCAGGCGGTGAATGCAACAGCCAGCCAAGACGCCGATGCAGCTACCCCGTCATCTGCAGATGACGCCGCTCCGCTGCTGCCCTGGTGCTGTCCAGGAGTGAACTATGTCGATCTGGCCAATCAACAGGTGATTGTGGCCCTGCTCAGCGATGGCAAGGACCGGCCGACGGTGAGACACAAGCAACGCCTGACGCTGGGCAACCGTGATGCCGCCGCAGAGGTGGCGTGGCCGCTGTTCACCGCATCACTTGAAGAGAAGCTTCAACAGCTCTGCTCGGAGCGATTCATTCAAAAACTGAACGGCAGACGGCGCCAAGTTCTTGAATTGGAACGCGATCTTGTCGCCATGGTGCAGGCACGCACGGCTGAACCCTTGTTGAACCAGGAGCTCGATGGCCAGATCAGCGGGGTTCAGAGCTACGGATTCTTCGTCGAGGTGGGGCCCACAGCGGTCGAGGGACTCGTCCATGTCAGCTCGCTGAACGACGACTGGTATGAGTACCGATCAAGACAGAACAGGCTGGTCGGTCGCAAAAACAGACGCACCTACCAGCTGGGTGATGCCGTTCGGGTGAAGGTCATCAAGGTGGATGTCCTCAGAAATCAGATCGACCTGGAGGTGGCTTCAGAACCCGATCTCGAGACGACGGCCCCAGCCGAGCAGGAGTCACTCCTTCCGGTCACCCTCAGCAACCACTGACGATGCTGCCCTACGTCCTTGGGGTGACCGGTGCCTCAGCCCAGCCCTTGGCTGAGCGCGCCCTGCAGCTGCTGCTGCTGCGTGGACGCACCATTCATTTGGTCCTCAGTCGCGGAGCCCATGAGGTGTTTCGCGCTGAGCAGGGTTTATCCATTCCGGTCGACCCGGACAAACAGTCTCAGTTCTGGCGTGAGCATCTCGGGGTCTCAACGGGGGAGCTGATCTGCCACCGCTGGAATGATCAGAGCGCACCGATCGCGAGCGGCAGTTTCCGCTCACGAGCGATGGTGATTCTTCCCTGCAGCATGGGCACAGTGGGGCGCATCAGCGCTGGCGTTGCCTCCGATCTGATCGAACGCTGTGCCGATGTTCATCTCAAGGAGTCACGACCACTGCTGATCGTTCCCAGGGAGATGCCTTTCAACCTCATCCATCTCCGCAATCTCACGGCCCTGGCAGAAGCTGGAGCGCGCATCGCCGCTCCCATTCCTGCCTGGTACACGAGGCCGACCACCCTTGAGGAGATGGTGGATTTTCTTGTGATCCGCCTGTTTGATGGTTTTGAGGAGGATCTTGCCCCGCTGGATCGCTGGCAAGGTCCACGTTCATGACGCTGTTCCGGAGGTTGCTGCTGCTTCCGTGCCTGCTGCCGTTGCTGGCCGTGCTTGTGGTGTCTGCCATGAACCGAAGCAGCACAACCCAGCTCCAGGTGCTGATCTGGCGATCACCTGCCCTCCCCCTGGGTGCCTGGACCGCGATTGCCGCCGCCGCGGGAGCGTCCATGAGCGGCGTGGCTGCTCTGCTGCTGCTGCCAGGTCGTGCACCGCTGCGTCGAACCCTGCACCAGCCGGTGGGTCGAACAGCTGAGTCCAATCCCGAACCGTTCGACCCACGACCCCCAGCAGCCGTTGCACCACCTGGGATGCCAGAACGCGATCTGCGCGATCCAGCTCCCACCGTCGCGGTGCCCTATCGGGTGATTCAACGACCTCAGACTTCGGAGAGGGCCCCAGACAGCAAAAGGGATGCCGTTGATTTGACCGCCAGAGATCGGGACGCCAGTGATCGGGACGCCAGTGATTGGGACAGGGATCCGGATCGGGATTGGTGAGCACGCAGCCGCTCTGCTTACAGTTCCGGCAGCGATCAGCGACCGGTGAGCGAAACCCCTGCCGAGGCACCCAAGCAGGCGAAGCCAGAGGTTGAGGCCAAGCCCAAAGCGAAACCGAAACCACCAAAGCCTGAGGACAAACCCTTTGAGGAGTTCATCAAAGAGGTGTTCCTGCCTGCGATCGCATCCGAACTGAAACGCCATGAGCTCGTGGCGGATCGGCTTGAACTGATCAACGGAGATCGCCCCGTTGTTGGAGGCCCCTGCCCGATGGTGGTCGGGGAACTGCCTGGCGGCCGTCGCTTCTGGTTGTGCTTTGCCAAAAACGACATCGCCAGCCTCAAGACGATCACCCTTGCGGATCCAGGCAGCGAACCAACCTTGCTGGAGTCGTTTTTGATCGATGAGAAACGGATGACCCTGGCCTTGCTGGTGTCACGTCTGATGCAACGCCTGAATGGTCAGAAATGGCTTGGAGGTAACTGATCCTTCAGGGTCCGACGTGTCACCCCTACATTGGATGGCACCGCGAGACCGGAGCTGATGGTCCCTCCCACCGCCGTTGCTGAGCAAGCCGAAGGCAGCGCAGTCGCCACCAAGGATCCAGCCAAGGACACCATTCTGACGCCACGGTTCTACACGACGGACTTCGAGGCGATGGCGGCGATGGATCTACGGCCCAACGAGGCCGAGCTGGAAGCGATCTGTGAAGAATTCCGCAAGGATTACAACCGCCATCACTTCGTCCGCAACGAGGAGTTTGAAGGTGCGGCCGACAAGCTCGACCCCGAGACGCGCAAAGTGTTCATCGAGTTTCTTGAGCAGAGCTGCACATCCGAGTTCTCAGGGTTTCTGCTTTACAAGGAACTGAGCCGTCGCATCAAACAAAAAAACCCGTTGCTTGCTGAGTGCTTTGCCCATATGGCAAGGGATGAAGCGCGTCACGCAGGCTTCCTCAACAAGTCGATGAGCGACTTCGGCATGCAGCTGGATCTCGGCTTCCTCACGGCCAACAAGGACTACACCTTCTTCAAGCCGAAATTCATTTTCTACGCCACGTACCTGTCTGAAAAAATCGGGTACTGGCGCTACA
>MDSW01052884.1_pt1 | contig 12146 bp, 12 predicted proteins | sample 811171 | NCBI WGS metagenome assembly MDSW01 (sample SAMN05326641, study PRJNA326480) | marine metagenome | isolation source: seawater | place: Atlantic Ocean: North West | collected 2012
ACTAGCTTCATTTCCACAATACAGTCTCACTAATGTACCTTTTATGTTTTCTGAATACTTTCTTTTTTCAATTGTCGGAAAAGTAATTAAACTATTAAACCCACCCCAACTATATCCAATTTTGAATATTTTTAATTTTTTAGCAAAAGTCTCTAATGATTTATTGTTATATTTTTTATCTAATTCAAAAGAAAATAAACCAGTGCTACCATGAAAATCTCTTTTCCAAATTTTATGATTTTCATGTGATTCAAGTGCTGGATGAAATATTTTTTTTACTTTTTTATTCTCCTTTAAAATATTTATTAAATTTAATGTATTTTTTTCTATTTCTTTTAATCTAGTATCTAAAGTTGCTAATCCCCTTAAGGCTAAATATACCTCTTCTGATCCAGGACAAATACCTAGAGCTTTAGTGTAAAATCTTATCTTTTTTGAAGTTTTTTTATCTGAAGAAATAAATCCAAGTAAAATATCTGAATGTCCATTTATATATTTTGTTGCTGCCTCAACTACAATATTTACTCCTAATTTGATTGGATTACAAAATAATGGAGATGCCCAAGAATTATCTGCGACAGTAATAATTTTATGTTTTCTAGCAATTTTTGTAATTTTTGGAATATCAGTTATATCAAATGTCGCAGTGCCAGGGGATTCAAGAAATATCAATTTAGTATTTTGTTTGATTAGTTTTTCAAAACTATCAATATTTCTTATTGGATGAAAATATTCAATCTTGACTCCAAAATTTACTAAAATTTTTTCGCAAAAATTTCTCGTGGGATTATATAGTGGATCAGATATTAAAACATGATCTCCTTTATTTAAAAAAGTTAAAAAGGGAATAATTACAGCCGTTAATCCTGTTGGGGTAGCTACTGTATCATGAGCTTTATAGAGTTTTGAGAGAGTTTTTTCTAAATTTAACGTTGAAGGATTAACTTGTATTCCATAATAAGAATTTTCATCATCACTTTTATCTCTATCTTTTAAATATTGCTTAAAATTTTTAAAAATAATAGTTGAACCTTTATAAATTGGTGGATTTAAATATCCCTGATATCTTTTATAATTTCTTCCTAATATTGTTAATATAGTTTTATTTTTCATGACAAATTATCCAAATTTAGTTTTAATATTGTTAATTTTTAAATTATAATGTTTAAATAAATAAATATAAATAAAGTATATTCATTAATGTATTATATAAACAAGTATCTTTTTATCTTTTTCATAATTTTGTTAAGCAATAACTTAAATGCCTTTGTTCTTGATGAAATTAAAGAAAGAGGTTTTTTAAAATGTGGGGTTTCAGAACCTAGAATAGGTTTTGCTTCAATAAATGACTCTGCTGATTGGATAGGTTTTGATGTTGATATGTGCAGATCTATTTCTGCAGCTATTTTTGGAGATCCTAATAAAGTTGAATTCACAACTACTTCAAATAAATCAAGATTCCCTTTGTTAGCTAGTGGAGAGATTGATGTATTGTCAAGAATCACTACTTGGTCTTTTGCAAGAGATGTAAATCTTGGTTTTGAATTTACGGGAATTAATTTTTATGATGGTCAAGCTTTTATGGTTAGATCCTCTTTAAACATTGAATCTGCTAAAGATTTAGATGGAGCTTCTATTTGTTTAATTCTAGATACAACATCTTATTATAATATAAACAATTTCTTTTCAAAAAATAATATAAGTTTCATTCCTGTTCCTGTAGAATTTGAAGATGAAGCTCTGGAAAATTTCCTTGTTGATAGATGCGATGTATATTCTAATTATTTAACTGAATTAGCTAATCAAAGATTATCTTTACCCAATCCTAGTCAATATAAAATTTTAACTGAATTAATATCTAAAGAACCCTTAAGTACAGTAGTTAGACATGGTGATGATCAATGGCGTGATATTGTTTCTTGGTCTCTTAAAGTAATGATAATTGCTGAAGAACTAGGTATAAATTCCAAAAATATCGATGAATTTTTAGATAGTGAAAATAATGAAATTTTAAGATTATTAGGAATGGTAGGTGCTTATGGTGATATGATAGAATTAGATGAAAAATGGGCATATAACATAATTAAAATGGTTGGTAATTATGAGGAAGTTTTTGAAAAAAATATCGGTAAAAAAACAATATTGGGTCTAAATAGAGGTCTAAATAATCTTTATATAAATGGAGGCCTTCTTTATGCTCCTCCATTTCGCTAATAAATTTTTATTTTAATTATTTATTGATGGAAAAATATTTTATAAAGTACTATATATAAATATATATTCATATGTCAGAAGAACCTATCATTATGTTAGAAAATGTTAATAAATGGTTTGGTGATTTACATGTATTACAAGATGTAAATTTGTCAGTTTCAAAAAAAGAACGGATTGTAGTTTGTGGTCCCTCTGGTTCTGGAAAATCAACAATGATAAGATGTATAAATAGATTAGAGGAACATCAACAGGGAAAAATAGTAGTAGACGGTATAGAATTAACTGGAAATTTGAAAAACATTGATAGTGTTAGAAGGGAAGTAGGGATGGTATTCCAACAATTTAATTTATTCCCGCATTTAACAGTTAAAGAAAATATTACTTTAGCTCCTATTTGGGTAAAGAAAATGCCTAAGAAAGATGCTGAGGATTTAGCTATGAGACAGCTTGAAATTGTCAAAATTCCAGAACAAGCTCTTAAGTATCCTGGGCAATTATCAGGAGGTCAACAGCAAAGAGTAGCGATAGCTCGATCATTAGCAATGAATCCAAATATTATGCTTTTTGATGAGCCAACATCGGCACTTGATCCTGAAATGATCAAAGAAGTTTTGGATGTTATGGTTGATCTAGCAGAGGGTGGAATGACTATGATTGTTGTAACTCATGAAATGGGTTTTGCTAAGACAGTTGCTGATAGAATGGTTTTTATGGATGAAGGAAAAATAATTGAAGAAGCTGTACCTGACAAGTTTTTCAATAATCCCGATAGTGATAGAACTAAACTTTTCTTAAGTCAGATACTCAGTCATTAATTAAAATATTCACTCGTTTATTCATTTTGCCTTTATTTTCTATCTTACCAATAATTATATTGCCTATTTCATTAGTACTTTTAACATGAGTGCCCCCGCATGGCTGTAAATCTATATTTCCTATTTTTACTAATCTAATCTTATAATTATTTCTTGGAGGCTTAACTGACATTGTTCTTATTAATTCAGGTTTCTTATCCAAATCTTCATTAGTTATCCATTCATAGGATATATGATGATCTTCTTCTATTAATTTATTTATTTTAAGATTAATTTCTTCTTTGTTAATTTTGCTATCTGAATTAAAATCTAATCTACTTTTTTCATAAGATATTTGCCCTCCTGTAACATCATATTTTATTAATGAGCATAATAAATGTAAAGCAGTGTGCATTTTCATATATTTATATCTTTTTTTCCAATCTATTTTTCCTATAATTTTTTCTCCAATTTTTATATTTTTTACATCTTCACATATATGCATTATTTTTTTTTCAGAATTATAAATTGTATCTACAATTTCAATTTCATCATTGTTAATAATTAAATTACCAGCATCACCGGGCTGCCCACCACTCTTTGCATAAAAAGCTGTTTGATTTAGAATAATGTTATTATTTTCTATATTTATTACTTCTGCTTCAAATTCTTTTAAATATGAATCTTCTAAAAACAACATATCTATTTAATTAAAAATAATTTATCATAAATGCTTTGAAGCAAATTTCTATTTTTACAATTTATTTCATTGGGATTATTTTGATTATCTCTGCATTCACAATTAAATTTTATATCTAATTCTATTTCTCTAAATTCAGCTATTTTTCTAAAACGAGCATTAGAATCATTTATTTTTTCTATACAAGAATAATAATCATTTTGTTCTATTGGCGACCAACCTTCTTTATTAATTTTATCAGCCTCTATCCAGGATCCATTTACTAAAAAATATACTACTATAAACCAGCTCATAATCTATATATTGTGTATCTTAATACATATAATACCATATATATAATCTTTTTGAAAAAAAATTGCCATTATGAAAAAAGTTATTAAATAATTCTTTAACATAGAGTATGGGTTTAACAACTTTAATATTAATATTAAAAAGGAGAAATACATATGAAAATTTCTAATGTATTAAAATTATTTGCTTCTGTTTTAGTTGTTTCTATGAGTGGATCAGTAATTGCTGATACTCTTGCAGATACTAAAGCTAGAGGACACGTTCGATGCGGAGTAAGTCAAGGTCTTCCTGGCTTCTCTAACCCTGATGAAAATGGTAATTGGACAGGTATTGATGTAGATGTATGTCGTGCTGTTGCAGCTGCAATTTTTGGAAAAGGTGGAGCTGATAAAGTTGAATACTTTCCAACTTCTGCAAAAGAACGTTTTACTAAATTAACTGCAGGCGAATATGATATTCTTTCAAGAAATACTACTTGGACTTTATCTCGTGATGCAAAAATTGGTTTAACTTTCAATGGTGTTAATTTTTATGATGGACAAGGTTTCATGGTAAGAAAAGATCTTGGCGTTTCAAGTGCACTTGAACTTGATGGTGCAAGTGTTTGTGTTAACACTGGAACAACTACTGAGCTTAACTTAGCTGACTATTTCAGAGCTAATGGAATGTCTTATGAGCCAGTTGTTTTTGAAAAAGCTGATGAAGTTGTAGCAGCTTATGATGCAGGTCGTTGTGATGTTCACACTACTGATAAATCAGGATTAGCTGCTCAAAGAACTAAAACAGCACAACCTGACGACCACATGGTTCTTCCTGAAACTATTTCAAAAGAGCCTCTAGGTCCTGTTACTCGTGAAGGTGATGAGCCTTGGAGTGATATAGTTTTCTGGGTACTTCAAGCTTTAATTACAGCTGATGAACTAGGAATTTCTGGTGGTGATGTTAAAAATATTGTAGGCGATACTAGCCAAACTCCTGAAGTTAAACGTATTTTAGGTGTTGAAGGTGAAACAGGAGCTCATTTAGGTCTTCCTAAAGATTGGGCATACTGGGCTATATTTGAAGTTGGAAATTATGGAGAAATGTATGAACGTCATGTTGGTATGAATACTCCTCTTCAACTTGCAAGAGATGGTTCACCTAACGCTGGTTGGAAAAATGGCGGTCTTTTATACGCTCCTCCAATTAGATAACTAAAAATAATTAAAATATATTTATTTATATTAATATGCCCGGTATAATAACCGGGCATATTTTTTTTAAACAATATTATAATCATGAATATAAAAATTGATACTTTAAAACCTCCTAAACAAGATTTATTTAAATCAGGTAGGTTTAGATCAATTGTAATTCAATCAGTAGTTATGTTTTTGTTTATAAGTTTTGTTCTTTGGGTAGTAAACAATACTGCTACAAACATGACTGCAAATGGTATAGCTCATGGATTTGATTTCTTGTGGGAAAATTCTATGTTTGACATAGGTTATTTGCCTTTTATAGATCATACTCCAGTTGATACTTATTTCCATGCTTTTATTGTAGGTATATTAAATACTATTTTAATAGCAATAATTGGTATTTTTTTTGCTACTATTTTTGGTTTTTTAATAGGTATAGGTAGACTTTCAGATAATTGGCTTGTTTCAAGATTTTGTGGTACTTACATAGAAGTTCTTAGAAATGTTCCATTACTCCTTCAACTTTTTTTTTGGTATCATGCTGTATTAAGAATATTACCGAGAGCAAAAAATAGTATCAATGCTGGTGATAGTTTTTTTCTCAATTTAAAAGGATTATTTATACCTAAGCCAATTCCTGAGGCTGGATTTAACTCAGTCTTACTTACATTTATAATTGCCATAATTGTTATCATTTTTTTATTTAGATGGTCAAAAAAAAGACAAGCAAGTACAGGTAAACAATTTCCATTATTTTATTCATCTTTAGTAATAATTATTATTCCAGTTTTTTTTGTTTCTTTTTTATATAATTTTCCCTTATATTTTGAACAACCTGTTTTAAAAGGTTTCAATTTTAAAGGTGGAATAAGACTTATTCCAGAAATGGTTGCATTACTTTTAGCTTTATCACTCTATACAGCTGCTTTTATAGCTGAAAATGTTAGATCAGGTATTTTAGCTATAAATAAAGGTCAAATAGAAGCTTCTAGTGCTGTTGGATTAAATCGAATACAAATTTTAAGATTAATTATTATTCCTCAAGCAATGAGAGTTATTATTCCTCCTCTAACTAGTCAATATTTAAACCTTACTAAGAATTCATCACTTGCAGTTGCGATTGCTTATCCAGATTTAGTACATGTATTTGCTGGAACAGCATTAATGCAAACAGGCCAAGCAGTAGAAATACTGGCAATGACTATGTCAGTTTATTTAACTTTAAGTATTACTATTTCATTATTAATGAATTGGTATAACCGATCTATGGCTTTAAAGGATAGATAATGGCGCAAGAACCTCCTGTAATTCTAGAACCTGGACGAGAAGCTCTTAAAAAACCTCCTGTTGTTAGTGTTGGTTTTCTAGGATGGATAAAAGCTAATTTATTTTCTACTTGGTATAATTCTTTATTTTCAATTTTAGGAATTTATATTTTATATTTAGTTGTGCCTCCATTTTTTCAGTGGGCAATCCTTGATGCTGTATGGACTGGAGAAGATCGTACAGTTTGTGAATGGTATGATGAAGATAAAATTAAATATAGAGCTGGAGCATGTTGGCTCATGGTTAAAGTATATTTCAATTTTTTTACTTATGGATTTTACCCTGATGAACTTCAATGGAGGATAAATTTAGCATTTATAATTTTAGCTTTATCAACTGCTCTAATGTTTGTTCCTAACTTTAAAAAGAAACACTACGTAGGTATTTTTCTATTTGTTGGATATCCATTCATTGCTTTTTTTCTTTTATCTGGAAATGAAACTTTAGGATTAGAATATGTTAGTACTCACAAATGGGGGGGATTATTTTTAACTTTTCTTCTTGGCAGTATAGGAATAGTTTTCGCACTTCCATTAGGCATCATTTTAGCTTTAGGCAGAAGATCAAAATTACCAGTTATTAGAATATTGTCTGTTATCTTTATTGAATTTTGGAGAGGTATTCCATTAATTACAGTACTTTTCTTTGCTGCGGTAATGTTTCCTTTATTTGTTCCAAAAGGCGTAGAGATTGATAATCTTTTACGATGTATCGTTGGCCTTACATTGTTTGGAGGTGCTTATATGGCAGAAGTTGTAAGAGGGGGGCTACAAGCTCTTCCAAAAGGGCAATATGAAGCAGCACAAGCCGTAGGTTTAGGTTATTGGAGAATGATGGCTCTTGTTATTATGCCACAAGCTCTTCGTATAGTTATCCCAGGTATTGTTAATACTTTTATTGGCTTATTTAAGGATACAACCTTAGTATTTATTATCAGCTTAATGGATTTATTACTGACAGTTTTTACTACTAATTCTAATCCTGATTGGATGGGTTTTCCTTTTGAAGGTTATATTTATGCTGCTTTAGTATACTTTATTATTTGTTTTAGTTTGTCTCGTTATAGCCTTAGAGTTGAAAACAAACTAATGGTTGCTAAACAAAGATAGATTTCTTTTTTTATTGTTTATTTTTTTCTATTGACTTTATGTTAATTTTTTATAAAAGAACAAAAGTAGAACATAATATTATTTATTTATAATAATATTATTGTTTTTCAATTAATTGATAACATTTTTTAATAATATGACTAAATATAAAAATCTTGATTTATTTAATATAATCAAAAATAAGAAAATTAATACACCAATTTTTTTAGATAAAATTTCAGCTGGATTCCCGTCTCCAGCAACTGATTATATGGAGAATAAGCTAGATTTGAATGAATATTTGATAAAAAACCAAGCAGCAACCTTTATAGTAAGGGCTAATGGATCTTCAATGATTCAGGCAGGAATTTCTTCTGGTGATTTATTGATTGTTGATCGCAGTGTTAATGCCAAGAATAATAATATTGTTATAGCTTCTATTTTTGGTGATCTGACTGTTAAAAAAATAAGAAAGAAAAATAATTTAATTTTTTTGATTCCGGCAAATGATGATTATCCTGTCATAGAAGTTAAGGAAGAAATGGAATGCTTCATTTGGGGAGTTGTAACCTATGTAATACATGACACAATTACCCATTCATCATAATTCACTTAAGAAATCTATCGCATTAATTGATTGTAATTCATTTTATGCTTCATGTGAAAGAATATTTAAGCCTAAATTATTAGGAAAACCAATTGTAGTTTTATCAAATAATGACGGCTGTATAATAACACGATCAAAAGAAGCAAAATTACTAGGAATTAAAATGGGCGAACCTTATTTTAAAGTAAAAAAAATTATTCAAGATAATAATGTTAAAGTTTTTTCATCGAATTATTCTTTGTATGGAGATATTTCTCAAAGAGTTATGGAAATTCTCTTAGGATTTTCATCGGAAGTAGAAATATATTCAATTGATGAAGCATTTTTGAATCTTGAGGGATTTAAAGATGATGAACTACTAATGTATTGTCATCATATTAGTAATACAATTAAAAAATGGGTTGGAATCCCTGTTAGCATAGGTTTGGGGCCAACAAAAACACTTTCAAAAATAGCAAATCATATGGCAAAAAAATATGAATTTTATAAAGGTGTATGCATTCTCAAGAATAGTAAAATGATCGATCAAGTGTTAAAAAAAACTGAAATTTCAGATATATGGGGAATAGGAAAAAAACTATCAAAATTTTTAAAAAGTTACAACATAAACAATGCTAAACAATTCTTAGATTTAGACAGAAGATGGATAAGAAAAAATATGGGAGTTGTAGGACAAAAAATTCAATTAGAATTATCAGGTGTATCTTGTTTAGATATAGAACTTTTACCAAGCTCTAAAAAAAGTTGCTGTGTTTCTCGATCTTTTGGTAAACCTATAAGCGATATAAACGAGCTTACAGAGTCAGTGGCAAATTACAGTTCAAGGGTATCAGAAAAGATTAGAGAAGACGGTCTTGTAGCGCAATCTATGAGTATATTTATTTTAACTAATTATTTTAATAAAAAAGATAAACAATATTCAAATTCGATAAGATTGCAGTTAGATTATCCAACTAATGATTGTATAGTAATAGTAAAAAAAGCATTAAAGGGGTTAAGACGAATATATAAATCAGGTTATAATTATAAAAAAGCTGGGGTAATTTTGTATGAATTAAATAAATCATCATCAGTAAGAGGATTACTAGATCATAATAGGTCAAGAAGTGATTCTCTAATGAAATCCATAGATAGTATTAATGATCGTTATGGCAGCTCAGTATTGAAGATAGCTGCAGAAGGAATAGAAAAAAAATGGAAAATGCAAAGGGAAAAAATATCACCCTGTTATACCACTCGATTTAATGAATTAATGATTGTAAAAAGCTAAAATGAATAAATTTGGAGCACAAGATATGGTCAGTACATTAAAAAAAGTTTTAATGAAAAAACCACAATCTATTATGTCAGAGGTAAATTTAGAAAAATGGAATTATGGATCTCCTTTAAGTCAAGAAAGGATAGATAAAGATTACAAAGAATTTGAAAAAATAATTAGAAATTCAGGTGTGCAAATAAACTACTTACAAATTGAAGAAGAGCAAAAAGAATTATGTGATAGTATATTTACCCATGATCCTTCTTTGCTTTTAAATCAAGGAGCAATAATATTAAATATGGGTAAAAAATTAAGAAAAGAAGAAGCAAGGTTACACAAAAAATTTTACGATAGAAATAATATTCCTATAATTGGTGAAATAAAAGAAAATGGTACTGTGGAAGGAGGGGATTGTCTATGGATAGATAACAAAACATTACTAGTTGGTGAAAGTTATAGATCAAATAAAGATGGAATAAATCAACTCTCAAAAATATTAAGTAGATTAAATATTAAATGTATACCAATTAAATTAACTAAAAATAATAATCCAAACTCATGTTTTCATTTAATGTCAATAATATCTATGTTGGACTATGATTTGGCTATTGGTTGTTTATCAAAAATTCCAGAAAATATGAAAGAAATATTAAAAAAAAGAAATATAAAGTTAATTGGAATTTCAGAAGAAGAATATATTAAAAGTAAAACTTTAGCAGTAAACATTCTTGCATTATCTCCTAGGAAATTAGTTTTAATTAATGGATATCCAAAAACACAAAAATTGCTTTTAGACGAAGGTAATGAATTGAATTTATTTAATGGAAGTGAACTTTGTATCAAGGCTGAGGGTGGGCCAACTTGTTTAACAAGAGCTATATTAAGAAATTAAAAAAATAAAATATTATTTCATCATTTCAAGTTTATGATTCATAACTTTAAACCAAATCGGCGGTATTAAAGCCATCATTAACATTCCAGGATAACTAGTTGGCATTTCCATTATTTTTTTGTCTTGAGCTAATAATGGATAATGTCTACTAGCAGATTGATGATGTTCACTATGAAGTCCAAGATTAAAAGTAGACCAATTGGAAGGACTATATCTACTATTCCATGAATGATGTTCTTGATATTTTTCGTATTTCCCATTTATTTCTTTACGTTCTAATCCATAATGTTGAATATAATTTACAAGTTCTAGTAAAATAATTGATATCAAAGAATGAAATAAAATAAAGATAATGCCATTTAAACCAGCAATGAAAAATGCAATTAATAAAAGAATAATTTCAGAAATAAAATAATGTAACATGCGGTTTTTAAAACTAAAAATTGATAAATTTTTATTTTTAAGGATATTTTTTTCAATATTCCATGATGAAACAATACTTGTTAATAAGCATCTTAAAAAATAAAAGTAAAAATTCTCACCTTTTCTTGCTGTTGCTGGATCTTTTTGGGTAGCAAAATGTTTATGATGACCATAGACATGTTCTATTCTGAAATGTCCATAAAGACATAATATTAGAAGCGTTACACCAATACCTCTCATTTTTTTACTATTTCTATGAATTAATTCGTGCGCAGTTGTTATGCCAATTGATCCTCCAGATAATCCCACTGCTGCTCCTATTATGGCAGCTTGTAAATAATTAATATCATTTTGTGAAACTTTTATTATTCCTAAAACAATTAGTAAAAATATTGAAGGTAATACTAATATTAATAACAAGCTATGAAATTTTTTTTCTTTTAAATCATCTTTATTTTTATTTAAACTATTAAAAATGTGATCAATAATTGGAATTATAAAAAATACCCAAATAAATGGTATAATTGAATATTCTGGAGAAATAATTATTCCTAGAGAGCTTAAAAAGATAAGAACAAAAGGGAAAAAAAGATAAGCAAACATAATTATATTATTGAAAATAATTTAATTTAAAAATATTTAAATATGCTAAATATAATGAAATAATTATTGCCAAATAAATAGTTAAATCAATAACTATTATATTTTTTGCTGAAAATTCATTAAAAAATCTTGAGTAAATTAAAGTTAAAGTCTGCAAAGTACTAGTAAAAGTAATTAACCTTAATATTTGTAAATGTTTTGGGGGATTAGTGTAAATAATTAAAGATCCAAAAAAAAGTATGCCTATAATAGCTGCACCTATATTTCTCAACCATGCTATATTAGTATTTTCAGCAATTGTTAAATCTATAAACCAGTTAGGAATTAATAAAAAAACTAAACCATAAAATAAAGAAAGTATTCCAATAATTAAAAACGAATTTCTTATCATTTTTTAGTGGCTCCCCAGGCCGGGCTCGAACCAGCGACCGATCGGTTAACAGCCGATTGCTCTACCAACTGAGCTACTGAGGAACATAATTAACCAATTAATTTAAAAAATTAAAAAAACAAGTGAAAATTGGAGGCTCGGAGCGGAATCGAACCGCTGTGCAAGGCTTTGCAGGCCCCTACATAACCACTCTGCCACCGAGCCTTTAAAAAAGACTATTATTATACTATTTCTTATTAATTAATGAAAAAAAATTCTAAAGATTATTTGACTTAATAGCAATAAATCATTATTTGTTCGATTATGGCTCCGTGGCAGAGTGGGTATGTAGGGGCCTGCAAAGCCTTGCACAGCGGGTCGATTCCGCTCCGAGCCTCC
>MDSW01107031.1_pt1 | contig 12143 bp, 10 predicted proteins | sample 811171 | NCBI WGS metagenome assembly MDSW01 (sample SAMN05326641, study PRJNA326480) | marine metagenome | isolation source: seawater | place: Atlantic Ocean: North West | collected 2012
CTTTATTAGTAAATGTTATTGCTAAAATTTTACGATAGTAATCCTTATAACCGTATTGATCACCTTTTAAAGCTAAAGCTATAAAAGTAAGGGAGAGCGTATATGTCTTTCCGCTTCCAGCTGACGATCTATATATCTGGAAATTTCGATTCAAAAATGTTGTTTTTTCAAAACCCTAATGTATACTATTTTATGTAATCAATAACTGCTGTTAATAAGTAATTTTTTAAAAAAATATTTTAATTACTTAGAGATTCTGCTTTGTTAGACAAAAAACACTTAATTTTGCTAAAATTCAATCTAATTAGGAATGCACAAAGAGAAGTTACGAGAAGTCATTTTTGGATATAGAACAAAAGCTGGAAAAAGATTTGATATTATTTTACTTGCAATAATTATCATCTCAGTAATTGGTGTTATGCTAGATAGTGATAACAACATACACCAAAAATACGGGAATATCTTATTAACTGCTGAATGGATCTTCACCATCTTTTTTACCATAGAGTACATGCTAAGAATTTATTGTTCCAGATCAAAAAAGAAATATATTTTCTCAACTATGGGCATAATAGATTTACTCTCTATTATACCAACCTATTTAGTTGTATTTTATGCTCCTATAGGATCTTTGATTGATATTCGTATTATGAGATTAATCCGTATATTTAGAATATTTCAATTATCAAAATATCTAAGAAGTGGACATACTATGCAACTTGCATTAAGATCCTCTAGACCTAAAATAATTGTTTTTATTTTATATATTTCTCTTATTGTGGTAATATTAGGAACAATTATGTATATTATTGAAGGTCAACAAAACGGATTCGAAAATATTCCAAAATCTATTTACTGGGCTGTAGTAACATTAACTACTGTTGGATATGGAGATGTTGTCCCAATTACAACTTTAGGAAAAACAATATCAGTATTTATCATGATGCTTGGTTATGCAATTATTGCTGTCCCAACTGGAATTGTATCTTCAGAATTTGCCAAAAATAGAAAAGAAAATGAGCAACTAAAAAATCAAGACACAATACTGGAAAAAGAACAAGAAATAATATCTAAAGAAACTGAGATATTAGACAAACTGAATTCTCTAGAAAAGAAAATAGAAGAATATCAAGAAAAAAATACGCAATAAAATAGCTTGTTTCACTTATCTTACAATAAACAATTGACCTTGTTCTTTGTGTTTCCATCCTTTAAAATCTTGAAAGTACAAAGTATAAAGATAAGCCCCCATCGGTAGATCTTTACCAGTTTTATAATGCGTTCCATCCCATCCATTTGAATTTAAAAAACACTCTAGCATTTCAATCTTATCTGTTGCATAAACTAAATTAGAAAATCTATCATAAAGATTAAAATTAAATGTTTGCTCTCTAATACCATGATATTGTAAACAAAAAAGATCATTCACTCCATCATTGTCTGGAGAAAATGCATTTGGAATATGCATCCAGTATTCGTCCGTAATCCATACTTGTTTTGTAATAGTATCCTTACACCCAACATCATCTGTTACAATCATAGTAATTTGATATATAGCTATAGAGTCTTTATAGGTATGATATGGATTCTGAATAAATTCATGTGGAGTATTATCTCCAAAATCCCAATCCCATTTAACAATATTTCCTGAAGTAACATCGGTTAACTGTAATGAAGGAAATAAAATATTTAATGTATCAGGGGCTAAGAATAGTGCATTTGGACAAAGATTTACAGTGACCATTCCGCTTCCTGACATAGAACCAATTTCATTTGCATCAGAAAAAGCACTAAGAGTGTATGTTCCCTCCTTAAAAGTATTAATGATATAAGGATTCTCATAAGTAGTAATAGAAGCTTGATCAACACCATCAATTGCATACACAAACGTATATGGCTCAATTCCATCAGTAAATGAAACGCTTATTTGAGCCATAGTATTATCATTAGAGCAAATTGACTCATTGCCAGCAATAAACGCTTCTAAAGGAGGTTTAAGGCGTGTTATTAATATACAAGAATCAGAAGAATTAGCAATAAAAGAAGCGTTAGCATAATTAATGTTAGGTAAAACTGTATTACTATAAGTTCTCCATTCATTAAACATCCAACCTGGCTGAATTGCAGCATTTATCGAAATACTCTCCCCAAACCAATAATTCTTTGAAAATGGCATGGACTGAACAGTTCCATCAATAGTAAAAATAGCAGATCCTGGATTATTAACATTAAAATTAATCTGTACTCCTAATCTTTTATGTATAATAGAGTCCACGAAACTAGTATCACAACCATCAATAACTAGAGATGAAATAGTCAAGAGACCTGTATCTAAAGGATTAAAAACCATACTATCAATAAATAAAGTTTCATAAGTATTATTAGGATTATTATAAACAAAACTTCCAGGATTCATACTCATCTTCCATACAAAAATATCTTTTCTTCTACCTGTTGCATCTAAGATTGTACCATCAAAATTTGCTAATTCTTCAAAAAAACCTATTGCATATACATTCCCAAATCCATCTGGGCAAATATCGCCAGTTCTATCATCATCATCAGTATCAGAACCTGCTAATTTAGCCCAAACCCAATCTCCAGTATTTGTAGAGCCATCCAACTGAGCAACCCAAGCAGAGGCTGTAGTATCTCCAGGAATCTGCGGAGGAACAACCAATCCATCATTAAAAGTCATCTCACCTCTAACTGTACCTCCTAAAAACACTTGTTTACGAGCATCTACAGACATTTGATACGGTTTATCTGTTCCAGAGCTTCTTGCTCTTTTAGCCCACTTCCATTTACCTTGATTATTCATTTTTGCAACAAAAACATCTCTTTTTTGTTTATGACTTAAAGTATCAGTTCCATTGGAAGCATTTGCTCCTACAAACACCATAGGATTACGATATTCTCCAGTAATATAAATATCATCGCAAACATCAATAGCAATACCATTTGCTCTATCTGTTTTATTACTACCTACATTTTTAGCCCAAAGCCAATTACCATCTTTATCCATCTTAAAAATAAAAGCATCCCATTCCCCATTTGAAGTAAGTGAAAAAGGGCCATAAGTAGCTGTCTGACTTACACCTCTATTCTGAAAACCACCTACAACATAAATATTTGAAAACTGATCAATTGCAAGACGATTATCTCTAGATCCTCTTTGATCCTTAATTCCATCAAATTTATCTACCCAAATCCAACTTCCATTTGCATCTAATTTACCTATATAACCCATTGGCTGACAATCATTACCCCACTCAGGATTTGAAATTGATAAATTATCAAAATCAGCATCATATCCAGAAAAGAAACCAGTTACATAAATAAAACCATCATCATCTACTTTAACATCATAAGAATGGTCATCAGCATCATAAATTGGATAAGGACAGCCACCAGAAGTATTGTCTCCTCCAAAACCAATTACCCAAACAGGATTACCATCAGTATCTATTTTAGCTAATAAAGAATTATCATGATTATTTAGCTGATTGGGTCCGCTGACACTTAAAGGTCCGAGATCATAAGAGCTCCAAAAAGTTCCAGTAATAAAAACATCTCCTCCTGGAGTAACATGCATACCTAAAGCCCTATCATCACAACAAGCACCTGACAAATCGCCTCCAGCTATAGCCCATAGCACATTACCCAGTGAATCCATTTTAAACACAAAATTCTCCTTATTATTTCCGGTAGTACTTAAAGGATTATTAGTTAAGGTAATACTCCCAAAAGTTGCCTCATTATTAAAATATCCACTACAATAAATATAACCCAAGGAATCTACTCCAATACTTATTCCTTTATCAGATGCTGTACCCCCAAAAGACTGCACCCAATCTGTTGTTTGAGCTGATAAATTAACACTTAAAAAAACTAAGAAATATATTATCTTTTTCATAAATACAAAGATATAATAAAATAAAGCCGAAAATAAGTTATTCAAAAAATTTCTTATACATTAAAAGAAAATTTATACTCGTCTAATTAGATTTATAATTACTTGTTTCAAAAAAACTAAGCCTCAATATAAACAATCTTCTTTGTTTCAAAAAAACTTTCTTTAAAAAACTTAAAGATTTCATACTGAGTATGAATGATCCCATTAAGCTCTTCTGATAAATCACCACCTTTTAAATAGAGAATTCCATTATTTAATGTGTTTATATGTATTTCACTAAATTTACCTTTAACCAAACGTTGAAAATCTGGCATATTCGTTACAGCACGACTTACTATAAAATCAAAAGTTTCATCAATATTTTCAACTCTTTCATGGATTGCACGAATATTTGCTAACCCAATAGAAGTACTCACTTCATTAACTACCTTTATCTTTTTTCCAACACTATCTACAAGAAAGAAGTCAGCATCAGGGAATAAAATAGCTAATGGAATTCCTGGAAATCCCCCTCCAGTTCCGACATCTAAAATTTTTGTTCCTTTTTTAAACTGAATGACTTTTGCAATTGCTAAAGAATGAAGTACATGATTAATATACAAATCGGAGATATCTTTGCGAGAAATTACATTAATTTGTGTATTCCAATAATTATACAACTCTTGCAACTCTGAAAATTGTCTTATTTGCCTCTTAGATAAAGCAGGAAAATACTTGTGTATTAGGTACATTTAGAAAGTATCTCTCGATCCTGACATAACCTTAAAAAGCTGCTCTCTACTTCTATGCAATTGTGCTTTTACTGTACCAATAGGAATATCTAAAGTTTTGGCAATTTCATCATAACTAAATTCTTTAAAATATCTCAATTTCACTAAATCACGATACTTTGGCTTTAATTGGTCCACAATTTGTCTTAAAATAGCGATTCTTTGCTTTTTCTCCATTTTCTGCTCTGGATCTAGATTACTTGATACTAAATCAAAATGTGTGCGTTTACCATCTTCATCAATCATCAGGTTATCAATAGAGATTGTTGGCAGTTTGTTTTTTCTTAAATAATCAATACAGTGATTTCGAGCAACCGTAAACAACCAAGTACTAAAAGCATATTCTGGCGTATATAGATGTAATTTCTTAAATGCTTTACCTAAGGTTTCGATAGTTAAATCTTTGGCTAATTCTTGATCATTTACCTTCTCATAAAGCATAAAGTAAAGAGGATCACGATACAATTTCATTAATTCACGATAAGCTGAAGGATCACCAGTTTCTAATGCCCTATTTATTAACTTTAAATCTCTTTTCCCTTTTTCTGTTAAATTACTACTCATCTACTCCATCTTTTGGGTTTACTAAATAAATTCAATAATACAAATTTTCCTTGTATTAAAAGGTGTAGGAATTCATATAACGGATGCAACCAATACAAATCAAGAACATTCAGATGTTTCATTTGTTTGTAACATGTTATATATGAGATAAGTAATCTAATTACTAATAAAATAATTATATAAAACAAATCTGATTGAAAAATAACTAGTAATATTAAACTTAAAAAGAAAACAAATTGAAACAAAGGATATAATGATAATAATACTTTAAATTTATTTTTATATAGTGGTGCTGTTGAAAGATGTCTTCTTTTTTGATACATCCAATCCTTCCAACTTTGCATAACTTCAGATATTGTATGCGAGTTATTAGAAATTTCAATTGCAACAGGCCTTTCTTTAGATATTTCCTGAATAAATAAATCATCATCTCCAGAGGCAATATGCATATGACTAGCAAAACCTTTATTATCAAAAAACAGTGATTTCTTATAAGCTAAGTTTCTCCCAACCCCCATATATGTTTTTCCTGACAATGCAAAAGATAAATATTGTTGAGCTATAATAAATGTATCAAATCTGATAATTTTATTCAACAAACCTTTCTTCCTTTCATACGCTCCATAGCCTAAAATAATCTCAGCATTATTAAAGTTAGAACTCATCAGTTTAACCCAATCTTTTGAATTTGGCATACAATCTGCATCAGTTAAAAGTAAATGCTCATGTTTTGCTGTTTTAATACCCAAAGTTAATGCAAACTTTTTTCCTAAACTATGCTTTACAAAATCATCAATATCTACTACAACTAAATTTTTATGTCTTAAAGCTAATTCATCCAAAAAAAAATTACTTGCATCACTCGATTGATCATTTACTACAATTACCTCAAAATTAAAATAGTTCTGTGCTAAAATAACAGGTAAATTACGCCTTAAATTATCAAGCTCATTCTGTGCGCAAATAATAATTGAAATTGGCTTATTAAACGGGGTATAATCACTTTTATAAAAAGAAAGTTTAATAAAAAAATAACTATAATAAAATATCAATACAACCAAACTTAATGCTGCCGAAATTAACAATACATTAATAATCATACACACCTTTTTAGCTATTTAATCTGTTTTCAAATTTTAAGAAGCAAGTATACTAACTCCTATTAAAATTAAATCTGGTTTTTACCTTCAAGATAATTTAAAATGTTTCTTTCTACTCTACTTACTACATCATTCACATCTTCTTTAACAAACTTTTCTCCTGTAATATATTCAAAAAGTTCAATATATCTTTCCGAAACTGAAGCACAATAAGCTTCACTCATTTCAGGAATTAATTCCCCTTCTTTTCCTTGAAAACCATTTTCTATGAGCCACTGACGAACAAATTCTTTCGACAATTGCATTGGAGATTCTCCATTCATCACTTTTTCTTCATATCCTTCAATATAAAAATATCTAGATGAATCTGGAGTATGCACTTCATCAATAAGTGTAATAACACCATTTTTATCTTTACCAAATTCATACTTTGTATCAACTAATATAAGTCCTTTCTCAGCAGCTATCTCTGTACCTCTTTGAAAAATAGCTCTTGTATACTCTTCTAATTTCAGATAATCTACTTCATCAACAATTCCTTGAGACAAGATATCCTCTCTAGTAATATCTTCATCATGTCCTATATCAGCTTTTGTAGTTGGTGTAATAATTGGAGTGTCAAATTTCTGATTTTCTATCATACCATCAGGCATTGGTACTCCACAAATCATCCTTTTGCCAGATTTATATTCCCTCCAAGCATGGCCAGTTAAATAACCCCTGATAACCATCTCAACCTTAAAAGGATCACACATCTTTCCTATTGTCACACTTGGATCAGGAGTTGCCTCCATCCAATTAGGAACAATATCAGCAGTAGCATTTAAAAATTTTGCTGCAATCTGACTTAAAACTTGTCCTTTGTAAGGAATTCCTTCAGGTAAAACATGATCAAAAGCTGAAATTCTGTCAGAAGTAACCATAACTAATGTCTCTCCATTAATAGTATAAACATCTCTTACTTTTCCTTTATAGAATTTAGTTTGTCCTGGTAATTTAAAATTTGTTTCTTTAATTGTATTAGTCATTTTTTTTATAGGCTTTAATTATTTTTTTCACTAATTTATGTCTTATAACATCCTTACTATCTAAATTTACAAAAGTAATTTCTTTGATTGTTTTTAAATTTTTTATTGCATATATCAATCCTGATTGCTGATTTCTTGGCAAATCAATCTGAGTTTCATCTCCAGTAATAATAAATTTTGCTGATATCCCCATTCGAGTTAAAAACATCTTCATTTGTAGCTCGGTTGCATTTTGACCTTCATCTAAAATTACAAATGCTTTATCTAAAGTTCTACCTCTCATAAATGCCAAAGGAGCAATCTGTATTGTTCCATTCTCAAGCAAATCATTCAATTTTTCAATAGGGATCATATCAAAAAGAGCATCATAAATAGGCTGCATATAAGGATCTAACTTTTCCTTTAAATCACCTGGTAAAAAACCAAGATTCTCACCTGATTCGACTGCCGGCCTAGTAAATATAATACGCTTTACCTGCTTATTTTTTAATGCTTTAACAGCCACTGCAACTGCTGTATATGTTTTGCCAGTGCCAGCAGGGCCAATTGCAAATAACATATCATTTTTCGTAATTCCTGAAACCATTCTTCGTTGATTCAAAGTTCTTGCCTTTATTACTTTACCATGATTACCATGTAAAATAATATCATCCTTATGCTTAAAAACATCCCGATCATCACTTTCTACCAATCTTTCTATCTGGCTAATTGTAAGAGAATCATACTGATTAATATGCTGTATAAAAGCCATTAACTTTTGCTCAAATAATTTAATCTGAGTAAGATTTCCTATTATTTTCAAATCTTCTCCTCTAGATATAATCTTAAGGGTTGGAAATAAACTTTTAATTCTTTCAAATTTAATGTTATTTGCACCAAAAAGTTTTACCAATTCAATGTTACTAAGTGTTATTTTTTTTTCACTCATTAAATTATTCCGTTCATAGATTTGTTTTATTTTTGGGATGACAAAATAACAATATTTTAACTATTCAATCAATAGGTTGTTAATAACAAATGGCAATAATTACATTAACTACTGATTTAGGAACCACAGATAGCTACTTAACATCTGTAAAAGGAACAATCTATTCACAGTTAGAAGAAGTTAAAGTTATTGACATTTCAAATCATATTGAACCTTTTAACATTCAACAAGCGGCATATATCTTACGTAATTGCTTCAAAGATTTTCCCTCTGGAACGGTACATATTGTTAGTGTTGATGATGAACTTTCAATTACAAATGAACATTTAGCAATTAAGGCACAGGAACATTATTTCATTGGGGCTGACAATGGCTTCTTCTCTCTTTTGTTTAACGAAATCAAACCTGAAAAAATAATCAAACTAACCATTTCATTAACAAGCAATTGCATGACTTTTGCTGCAAAAAACATCTTTGCACCTGCTGCGTGTCATTTAGCAAGAGGGGGGACTATGGAAATTATAGGAACTACTATAAATGACTTTGAAGTCAAAAAAATGGCACTCAAGGCGGTATTACAGCCAAATATAATCAGAGGATCTGTTATATATATTGACACATATGGAAATGCAATAACAAATATTAGTAAAAATGAATTTGAACAAATACGAAAAGGAAGATCATTTAGAATTCTTTTTGGAAGAGAAGACGAAATGATTACTGAATTATCTACAAAATATATGGATGTTACTACTGCTGAAAAACTAGCTCTTTTTGGAGAAAATAATCAATTACAAATAGCAATAAACAAAGGTAATGCTAGCAAATTACTAGGATTAAGGCTATACGAAATTATTAGAATAGAATTCAAATGATTCATTTATATAAAAAAGAACTAAGTGTATTTTTTAGTACTATTATTGGCCCTTTCATAATCGGTTTGTTTTTATTAATTAACGGTTTACTTTTATGGACATCTTTTGATGAAATAAATTATACAACCCTTATCAAGAATAATTCATCAAACCCCTTTAGCATTTTAGAAAACAGCTATGCCTCTTTAGACCCATTTTTTATAATCGCTCCTATTATATTTCTGATTTTTATTCCTGCTGTAAGTATGCGTTCTTTTTCAGAAGAATATAACACTGGTACTATTGAAACTTTAAAAACAAAACCTATTTCTACCAATCATATTGTTTTTGCTAAATTTTTATCAGTTTTAACTCTAGTACTACTTGCCTTACTACCTACATTACTATATGTCGCAACTATTTATTTTATTGGAGAAACTAATGGAAATCTTGATCTGGCTGGAATTACCGGCTCTTATATTGGACTGTTTTTGCTAAGCAGCATTTTCACAAGTATTAGTGTGTTTTCATCATCTTTAAGCAATAATCAAATTATTGCTTTTATCTTAGGCGTAATTCTATCTACAATCTTTTATTTCGGATTTGATTTATTAAGCAACATTCCGATTTTGCAACCAATTAATTTTGTCTTACAAAAAACAAGTATTTCTTATCATTATGGTATAATGAGTAAAGGCCTACTAATGTTGTCAAATGTTGTTTACTTTATTTCTATTACTTTATTATTTTTAAAATTTTCCGAACTAGTAATTTCATATAACAAAAAATAATGATGAAAAAATTCTTGTTTTTTCCTCCTCTATTATTAACAATACTTGTAAATATTCTATTTTCTTTAGTCGACTATAGAATTGATCTAACAGCAGATAAAAAACACTCTATATCTAAAGAAACCAAACAGATACTTAATAAATTAGAGGATGAAGTCTTTATCAAAATATATCTTGATGGTGATTTCCCAAATGAGTTTAAACATTTACAATCTGAACTAATAAACCTACTGAATTCTTTCAAAACAATTGCTAATAACAACCTTAGCTTTGAATTAATAAACCCCAACACATCATCTATAAATGAAAAAGAAAAAACAAATCTTTTTAAGCAACTAGTTAAAAATGGACTTAAACCTACAGACATAGAAGTTAGATCCACTACGTCAAAATCAAATCAAATTATTTTTCCTGGAGCTTTAATCTACTATAAAGATAAGCAACAAGCTGTTAATTTCTTAAAGAATTCTGTTGGCAACAAAGCTAAAGAAAATATAAATTCTTCTATAGAAAACCTAGAATTTGAATTCATCTCAGCTATACATCATTTAACAAAAATCAAACTTGAAAAAATTGCTTTTTTAGAAGGCAATGGTGAGTTAAATGCTAAAGAAGTTTATGACTTAACAGAATCAGCACTTCAAAACAATGATAAACTAAGCTACCATTATAATGTGGAGCGTTTCAATATTAAAGAATTTGAACTTGACAGCAACAACAATGAAGCTAATATTTCAAAGAAAATAACAGATTTATGCACCTATAAAGCTTTAATAATTGCTAAACCGAATATTGCTTTTAACATGTTAGACAAATTTATTATTGATCAATATATAATGAATGGCGGGAAGGTATTATGGCTTATTGATGGGGTAAACGCAAATATGGATAGTTTACAAAAGACCAATAGTTTTATTGCACTAAAAAATAACCTAAATCTAGATGATCAACTATTTAAATATGGTGCTAGAATAAATGCAGATTTAATAGAAGACTTACGGTCAACTCAAATACCTGTTGTTACAGGATACAGTAATAATATTCCACAGCAATCCTATTTCTCATGGCCCTACTACCCTTTATTATTTTCAAAAACAGAACACCCAATATCAAAAGGATTGGATGCTATAAAATGTAGCTTTGCAAGTTCAATTGATACAATTAAAAACACAATTAAAAAAACTATATTATTAACTAGTTCAAAACAAAGTAGAACAAATCCTACTCCTGCAAAAATAAGCTTAAGTATTTTACAAAACCCACCTCCTATAACTTCATTTAATAAATCTCAACTACCTATAGCTGTGTTATTAGAAGGTAAATTTGAATCGGTATTTAAAAATCGAATCTTACCAAAACAACCATCCATAAAATTTAAAACAACAAGCCATACCACACAAATGATTATTGTTTCTGATGGTGATATAGCAAAAAACAAAGTCTCAAAGAATGGCGATATCTACCCATTAGGATACGACAAGTTTATTAATTACACTTATCCAGGAAACAAAAAATTTATAATGAATGCTATACATTATTTATGTGATGACATCGGACTTACAGAATTAAAATCAAAAGAAGTAAAGTTAAGATTATTAGATAGAAAAAAAATTGTTGACAATAAGCATTTCATTTTATTTATTAATATTATTTTTCCTTTATTACTAGTTTTGATCTTCTCTGTTTTATTTTTACACTTCAAAAAAATAAAATATGCTTAAAAAGTATTGGATGTATATCACGATTATGCTTGTCGCAATCACAACTCTTTGGTTAATTATGTTAAATACTGATTCAAGAACTAATAATAATACATTTGAAATTAATGACACATCTTCAATAACTAAGATATTCCTAGCAGACAAAAGTGGAAACACAATAACTTTAACTAAAAACAACAACTTTTGGCTAATAAATAATCAATTTAGAGTCAGAAAAGATGCAATTGCTACTATCTTATCAACTGCTAATCAAATAAGAATTAAAAAACCAGTTTCAAAATCAGCTTTTGAAAAAGTAGTTAAATCTATAGCCACTACAGGAGTCTATGTTGAATTTTTTAAAAATAAAAAAGTTATAAAATCATATTGGATTGGATCTAATACTGCTGATCATTTAGGCACTTATATGTTATTAAAAAACAGTAAAGAGCCATTTATTGTACATATTCCTTCTTTTAATGGTTTTCTATC
>MDSW01030701.1_pt1 | contig 12142 bp, 16 predicted proteins | sample 811171 | NCBI WGS metagenome assembly MDSW01 (sample SAMN05326641, study PRJNA326480) | marine metagenome | isolation source: seawater | place: Atlantic Ocean: North West | collected 2012
GCTGGGTTAAGAATGACACCTTGGGAAATATTCCAATGGCAACTATTCCCGGGCAACCTATGCCGATTTCCGGTGACAAACTATCTCATAGTCCTCACGTCGGCGAACACAACCAGGAGATTTTGACCGAACTTGGCTACAGTACTTGCGACATCGAAAATTTTGAAAATGAAGGTATTATTGGTACGTTTACATCCTAAGTTTGAGATCTTTAATTAGTCCAAATTACAGGGCCAGATGCAGGATCGGTAAGGCCTACCTCAGACGAGATTTCTTCGAGTAAATCTCTTATTTTATCCAACTCACCAACCAAATGCGGTCTCAGACGAGCGATTTGGTCTTCTGATTCAAACAACCCTATCCAAGTAAAGGTTCTGTCGCTTGTCTGCGTCATATATTGTTTTATACCAATACCCTTTTGATTAATCCCACTTGGTGAGTTATGCATCCTGATAAATTCGTCTACACAACCCTCTTTTACCAGAAATCTCACTGTGCTTATAAAACCTGCCATCTTCACCTACCATGTCTATTTAAAACTGTTTCGATATTGAAACAATGTAGTGATACCAGGACCTGAAAACCATTTATATAAGCAATTTATTTGTAGGTTCCTGAGACCCTTCCAAATATCCCAAAATCCGCGGTATAAGTTTCTCCTTTTTTAGGAATTAGCATGCCGGTTATAGTACCGGTACTTATAAGTTGCCCTTTTTTTAGGCCAATACCTGTTTTAGATAACTCATTAGCTAACCAGGTAACTGGAACCAAAGGATGCTCCATTGCTGTCAGCGCGTTACCTTTTCTTTTAAAAACTCCATTACAAAATAAATTCACTTCAGCGTTAGCTATATCCTTATCTTCCCAATTTTGAATAGCGGGACCATAAACGAGGGTTCCTGAACCAGCACCATCTGATAAAATTGCTTCTAAAGCAGGGAATTTATTATCATGAATGAACCGACACTCCGCCAATTCTAGCCCTGGGTGCATTGATGTGATTGAATCGGCCACCTCACTTAATACGTAAGGTTCGGATCGTGGTGGCAAATCGTTTCCAAGAAAAACTTGATACTCGGCTTCTGGTATTGGACTGCATAAATTGTCAAAATTAATTTCAACGGGCGACTCCGCTATAAATTGCGAGTAAACACGCCCATATATCGGCGAATTCGTTCGCAAGGCCCTTTGCATTTTGGTATTGGTTGCAGCTATTTTCCACCCTCCCACATCCCAACCTAGTTCTTTTTCAACCAAATGCGCTACTTTGTAAGCTTCAGCTTGAGATATCGGGTTCAGCTTTTTATGCAAGCCGCTCTGTTGCCGATTATTTCGCCTTAAATCAGCTAACAATTTAGCAAGCACGATTTGATTGTTCGTTGCCACTGTTCCACTCTTAAATTCATACGTTCATGCGTCATTAAGGTGATGTCTATACACCCTCGACACCATAATTACATAGAAATACCTGTCAAAATAACACCCTTAATTGGATATTTTAATATTGTTAGATGCTTTTTTGAAAAGACTGACTTCACTTCCGAACTTTTTTTCGGAACCAGATTTTATTTTCGCATAGTTACTGGCAAACTCCTTTTCAGGATAAATTTTAGTTCTCCCTGTTGCCCAATAAACTATTTCCGGTGTCAATTGATTGAACTTATTCATTTTCCAAAACTGAAGCTTTCATGCAAATTTCCATGGCAATTCTGGTAATTATGGAGCTCATGGTAAAAAATCATAGTTTGAGAAGTAAAAAGCCTTTTCGCAGGCATGTATACTTGGTGGAGATCAAAACAGTAAAGTAGCACCCAGATATCCACAACTAGCTGATTATGAAAAATCCAAGATAAATAACTTGTGATCCAAAATGGAGACAACGACGTATCATTTAAGAGGTCGGTGACTTGCTTCTCCCCGTTGTACACGCCGACCTCTTTTTACCTGGGTTTAGATGTCAAAACAACTCTCCAGTCTAGCTCAGAAACCTTTCGTAAATACTGTCGCGCACTAGGAAATGCGAGACTCATAAAATATAATTCACTAAGATTACTCTTTACACGTCCCAACAATGAAAATGTAGCGCACACTTTTTTAAATGATAATCACGACATTGCGTTATGATAGAGATTCTTTTTCTATATTACTCCTTTTTCTTTAAGTAGATCCAATTCCTCAACTTTAAGTTTTAATTCCTTACAATAAATTTCCACATTATGTTTTCCCTTACTTGGACCTGCGTGTCTGATTTCGGGAGGAGTTTCAGACATGAATGGAAATCCAGCAGTCATTTTTATTTTCCCAAGATCCTCATCATTAAGATTAATTATGTCGTTACGAGCAATATATTGCGGGTCTTCAAATATTTGTGCGATATTATAGACAGGCCCCACAGCCGCCTCTACTTCCTCAAATTTTTCTAACACATCATTCAAATTGTGCTGCGAAATCCAATCAGCAACAACACCGTCGACCTCATCAATAAACTCTACCCTGCCCGCGGGTGTCTCGAAACGCGGATCATTCGCTACATCCTCTCCACCGCAAAGTGTGAGAACCCTTCTTACGATTGATGGTGAATTCGTTGATATTGCGACCCAATGTTTGTCTAATGTTTGATATGTATTACGTGGTGCATTGTTCAGCGAACGGTTACCCATACGCTCTGGGATTATACCCAATTGATCATATGCCATCGGTTGTGGGCCAAGTAACTGAAAAATCGGCTCGTATATACTTAAATCGATAAACTGTCCGTTTCCTCCCTGCACATCCCTGTAGTACAGAGCAAACATTGTCGCAAATGTTCCATATGATGCTGCTATTCCATCGGCAAGTCCAAAATTTGGAAGTGTCGGCGGGCCATTTTTTTCTCCTGTAACGTTTGAAAACCCACTGAAGGCTTCTGCAATTGTTCCAAAACCTGGGCGCATTTTATAGGGACCAGTCTGACCGAAACCAGTTACTCGTACCATCACAAGCCTAGGATTTATAACTTTTAATGTATCCCAACCTAGTCCCCATTTCTCCATTGTCGACGTCCGAAAATTCTCGATTAGCACGTCCGTCGTTTTTACTAGTTTTTTTAAAAGCTCGGCGCCTTCGGTCGTAGAAAAGTTCATCGTAATACACCGTTTGTTTCGATTAGCCATTTTAAACCAAAGACCAACGCCATCTTTTTTATGACCCGTTTCCCGCAAAACGTCACCACGTGGGTGCTCTATTTTAATTACATCTGCCCCAAAATCCCCGAGCAACATTCCGATAGTGGGGCCTGCTATCACTGTGGAAGCATCTAATACTCGAATACCTTCAAGGGCGCTTTTTTTGCTCATTTTCTTTCCCTTATGTAATGATTATTCCAATGAAATACAGGTTAGGGCAGAACCAATCTCTTAAATGGCTAAAGTGTTTTTAACTTGAATGCAAAGCAGCTTTATTCTAGGAATTTTCGTGCCTCAAATTTTTATTTAGGAGACTAGTAGGAGAAACTCTGAATCGTTTTTGTATAACGTTCGCTTTCTTAAAAATTCATTTAATTATTCTCATAGTATCAGAAGGCGAACAGCCCTAGAGGTCTCTCCAACAAAGTAAAAACAGTAAAACACTATCCGGTCCATTGGCGACCTTCAAGACTGTAACTCTTCTCTAACCAATTGTGCACCGTCACACATAGCTTTTAACTTCCCAAAAGCAGTTTTACGGCTCATGTACTTCATTCCGCAATCGGGAGCTACAATAACTCGCTCTGGTTCTACATTATCGAATGACCGCTTTATCCTTTCAGCCACTAATTCAGGTGTTTCTACATCTTCACTACTGAGATCTAAAACGCCGAGAATAATTTTTTTGCTCGGTAAAAACTTTAAAATCTCTAGATCTAATCCCGACTGACCTGTCTCTATCGAGACTTGCTTGGCCGAGCATTCCTCGAGTTCAGGCAAAAATGAGTAGCCTTCCGGTCTTTCATGAACAATATGGGCGTAACCAAAACAAATATGTATCGCGGTGTCACCTTGAACACCATTTAGGGCGGCATTAATTGCTTTAACGGCATACTTCTTTGCTATGTTTGGCCTTGCTTGCATATAAGGTTCATCTAACTGAACAACATCGGCTCCTGCGGCAAATAAATCTTTAATCTCATCGTTCACCGCATTCGCATAATCCATCGCCGCAGCTTCATCTGTTTGATAAAAATCATTTTGGGCTTGTTGTGTCATCGTAAAGGGGCCTGGTAATGTTATCTTTATTTGTCTATCTGTATTAGCCCGTAAAAATTTAACGTCCTCTACTTCGATAGCCCTTTTTCTCCGTATTGGTCCAATTATTCTTGGAACGGGATTTGGATGGCCAGTCCTATCAATTGCAGTTCCAGGGTTATCAATATCAATGCCGTCTAAAGCGGTGGCCATGTGATTTGAATAACTTTCACGCCGAATCTCACCATCGCTGATGATGTCAACACCAGCTCGCTCCATATCTCGAATCGCTAAAACTGTTGCATCATCCTTAGCAATTTCAAGAAAGTCTTGATCAACTTTCCATAATTCTTTCGCTCGCACCCTTGGTGGCAGACGCCCTTTAAGTCCCTCACGGTCAATTAACCAATCAGGCTGAACGTAACTTCCGACAACTGTGGTGGGTAATAATTTATTCGTCATTTTAGAGATCTCCTTCTTTAGTACTTTTGGCGGGACGCCAGGGCGCACAATCTAGGTTCAAATGCCTCAATTTGTATATCTCAAAAAACTAACACTTATTCAATTTTTTTACACAAATAATACTATTGAATTTGGAGCATATTCTACTAATGTAATGTTTTGTAATACCGTCATCTAAATAATTTAGGAAACCGAGAAATCATGGACAAAAAATTATCGATATTCCTTGCATCACTTTTATTAATAGCTTTGGGTGGTTGTTCAATGAACATGGCAGCGGAATATACTCAACCAATGATGGATATTGTGCGGGATCAATCTAACAGTTTAATGCAATTTTTTAAAGATTAAACGGACCTAAAGAAGCACTTTGCAAACAACTCCCAACAATCGCCCAGCTTAAATTAATATTGGTTCGAAACATCAATTCAGATAGTTACGGCAATGTTTTAAAGTCGGTTTACTTCTTCAACTGTTCTATCTTACGGCAAGCGTTTTGATTAGCCATCCTAGCAATATCTGAGAAAAATAGCAGAAAATCTGTACCAAACTATCTCAAATTATTTTGGAATCTGGCGTTGGTTTAGTTGCGCGCATCCAATTTTTAAAGCTAATTTTTATCCTTGGCGCATCGGAATCCAATATAGACGGCAGACATGCCCCTAGGTTTTGAGGCCACATAATTAACTTTCATCTGCTCTTTTCCATACCACCAAGACCCACCGCGGGTACCTTTTGATGCTGTTGACTTAGTGTCGACCCACTCCCAGACATTTGCGCCCATATCATAGAGGCCATTTACACCGGCTTTTGTAACTGCGACGCGCTCATGCCCATAACCACGCGTTAAATATTTCGAGAAGTCAATTGTTGGAGAATAACCGCAATCAGTCAAACAGTTTGCGCCGTTTGGTTGATCACCAACCGGAAAAGTATAAGTGCGTCCTGCTTGGAAAGGAACAGAAGGGAAATTCCTTTGTTCGGTATAAGCCGCAGATATCCATTCTGCATCGGTAGGTAATCTTTTACCGGCCCATTTACAATATTGCGAGGCTTCATCATATGTTACATGCACGGCCGGCTCATCTAGAGAACCCTCTTCTCCATAAGGCGAATTCCAAAACCAGCCTTTTTTGCGTTCCCACCCATTTTCATAAACAAGACCACCACCTTTTTTTTCTGCTTTTGTTACAATATTTGTATCCGCTTTAAAGCGAGCAAATTGTGCTATTGTAACTTCAGTTTTATCGATGAAAAACGAGCTAAATTCGACCATTTCCCTTGACCGAAGTTCCTGGCTCGCGCCAAAAATATATATCCCCAAGGAGAAAATTATAGCTAGCGGGAAATGAAACGTTTTGATCATAGTGATTTAGTAAAAACCAATAAAATAATAAAAGAAGCAAGCAACAACTTTTAACGGTAAAGCGGCTCCATTGTTTACTAGCCTTCGCTAAGAGATGATATCTTTATACAAAAAACAAATAATAGATCAAATTTACCCAAAGGATTATTGACCCCGTAATGCTGCTAGATAGGTCACATCCATCAATGATCCAACTTTTTCCGAGTGTTTAGTGTTAGCATCGACGCTACAAATATCGCCGGGTCCAAAGGTTGTCTCCTTACCATCCTGCCCAATCGTTATATGGCCAGCGACGACAAACAACCTCGCGTCAAAGGGATGTGTATGGTCTTGGTTGACAGTACCAGCAACCATAGATTTTTCGCTTACCTTAAAACCATCTTTTTCCATCTGTTCTTTAAATTCAATCTTATCCATCTATTCCCTCTCCGAGTATTTATGTTTTGATACTATGATTTTAATCTAGATAACTTCATTAATAAATACTTGTGTATCTCTCTAAAAACTGATCGCGAAAAATCTCAAGAGCTCATTTAACCTGATCGTCGACATAGTTACCGCCATCTATAAAAAAGAACTATTTGAAATGAGTTAGGACTGCATTCCTAGTGCTGATCTTTTAAATGCCTAACAAAAAGACCGTTGTCGTATTTTATAAAATGGTTTTAAGGAGTGCAGTCTTGCCCGATGTCCTGATTGCGAGATAGAGTAAGGAAGCATTAAATGAATTTTGGAGGCAGAAATGGTAATTACCGGCCGTTGTTATTGCGGAGAAATAAGCTACGAATCAGAAGGCAAAATTCAGAACTCAATTCAATGCCATTGCCGGGAATGTCAATACATAACTGGAGGCAGCCCAAATCTTATTGTTATTGTTCCGGAAGAAGGTTTCAGCTTCACAAAAGGCACTCCAAGTGAATTTTCCCGTGAAGATTTAGAAACTCCCGTTAAACGTTTTTTTTGCCATAAATGCGGTACTGCTTTGGGGACGAAGTCTCCAGCCAGGCCAGGGTCGATGATAATTAAAGTTGGAACCCTTGATGATCCTTCTATTTTTAAAGCCCAGGCTGCAATTTTTACAATAGATAAACAAGAATACCATCATATTGAGGAAGGCTTACCCGCTTTTGAAAAAAGGCCGTAGCTTCGGAACTATTTCCAGACGTAATTTAAAAAGTATGACGAAAGTTTTTGCGTTTACGTGCGGACTAACGCTTTCATCACGCCGCATTTGTAATGGCGCGCGCTTATTTAAACTTGTCTCACACAAACTAGCGCTTTGACCTCTGTTCTTTTGGAGCGATTTATGAAATTCATTAAAATTATTTCGGTAACTTTAGCATTAAGTGCTTTGATCTCCATGAACAAGGCCGACGCATTCGACTTTAAAAATTTCCCGTACTACAAAACCAATTTTGCTGAATGGGCACAAGTGGCAGGTTGTGTTTTACGGCTTGATTTTTATAAAAACATAGCTCTTGATAAAAGTTCAGGTAATACACTTTACCCTGTTAACGCACTGGAAACTATAATTAAAAAAGAATTAGGTGATACCGGGGACGCCTTTGTGTATCTCTATGACATGGGATACAATAATCAATTTTTAAATGATTATGGGAAGGGAATAATATCCGGCGATCAATGGAAAAATGCTATTTTTGACCTAGCCGAAAAAGAGATAGAACAAGGTATAGCGTGGTTGCAAGCCGCAATATGTGTGAATATTTTGACGCAGCATAAAATTCTATAAATTAAAATTTCTCAAATTTGTTTTTCCCGGAAAACCCTAGAACAATCGCAAAAGCTTCATCATTAATTTAGAAAAATGAATAATTTTAATAATAAGGAGCCTTAAATGGAAAATATTGTGGGAACATGGGCATTAATAAAGACAAAAGCTGTTGATGCTAATGGAACGCCAACCAAGACCGCTCCATTTGGAGGAACAGACTTTATCGGCAGAGTTGTTTTTACAAAAGAAGGCCGTATGTCGGCAGCCATAACCGATTCTCGTGCAAAAATACCGGAGGAAGAAAGCAGAGAATATTCCTGTTATGCGGGCGCCTATACCCTTAAAGACTCTACGCTCATCACAAAAGTAGACGCTTGCTCAGATCCAGCAAGAATGGGCACCGAACAAGTAAGGACGGTTTCATTCGAAGATGACATCATGGTGCTACAACCGCCGTTGCGCTCCTATGGCAATAAACCTGCTGAGCTCCGTACACTATGGTGGAAAAAAATCTCCGACATTTGATTCTTTTTCAGTTAGTAACTTTGGTTGATTTCTGCCCATAAAGAAAGTTATGAAACTACCCACCAGCTTGGCTATGCTGCTGCATTTTCAACTAACCTTGCATTAATAAAACTATCCGGCTTGGATGATAAGCGCTCATTTATAAGAGAAAGAGCGATATTTTTTTCTCCAGCACGAATTGCAGCGACGGCGGTCGTCAGCTCAATAATGTCACGCTGGGCAATGCTGCCGCCCATTCTCCAAAGAGAGCCTTGAACAGGTAGCAGACCTTCAAGCGCTTCTTTAAAATCCTCATTCACAAACTTATTCATTGCCTCAACAATTGGCTGAGCAACCTCTCTGTACGCCGGAGCTAATTCATTATCTGTATTTGCTTTGCTTTTAATATTGTTGAGGACTGATTGATATGCAAAATGGTCATTTGCCCTCAAAGCAGCCATTGCTGCATGAATTTCATTAAAGGGACTAGACATACCTGCTAGCTGTTCTTGCCAAAGTGGTAGCAAATCCTGCCAACGTCTCCCGGCTTTCAAACCAAGTATTTCTAACCGCCAAAGTAACGCTGTAGGGTTACAAAGTTGGGTCGCTACCGGTCGCATGACTGGAAGGATTTCTTCATCATAAATTAATAACGCCTCTTCTAGATTACCGAGTTCAAGAAAAAATAGGGCTTTATGCCACCAAATGTGAACGCGATTATTGCATTTACTTCCATTCCACAATGCCTCACGACTATCCATCCATTTCAATCCATCCGCCGGGCGACCCGTCATTTCTAGAACGTGACTTACGGCATGATGTGGCCAGTAACCGTAGGGCTCTAACTCGGCCGCCTCGCGACTGATATCTTCCGCACGAGAGAAATCACCCAACTCCTCTAGGCCGAAGCCATAAAAGGAGAGCATAATTCCATAATCTGGATCCTCTTTAGACCAGAAAGGCAGAGCCCTCGCCGCCCTCCCCGCTTCCCGGTGAAATCGCCCTTGATAGCCATCTAAACGCAGGGCGCATTGATGACCTATTAAATCATGAGGATCCTCCATAAGAAATCTATCTAACACTGACACGGCAGAAGGCCATTGATTGTTTATCGCTAGTTCAAGTGCTCGGTAATGGGCATTATCTTGGTAACTCAACGTTCGAGTTGCTACATCTGCAAGAATCTGTTTTGCTTTTTCAAACGACGACGCGTCATTACTTAGCACTAAAAGCCAAGCCTTGAGCAACACGGCCATATTCTTTTTTGGATCATCTTCTAAAACTCGTTCCAGATCTGTTGACGGATCCCCGTAATTAAGCGTGAAGGCCCGAATTGCATTTCTAAAATGATCACTGACGTCAAGCATTGTATTTAATTTCCATTTTATGAATTTTACCTACTGATTTTTCAAACAACCAAGTATTGAATTAACAAAAGTAATGAACGAAAGTTCCCGGGCATCATAAATGGAAAAGCTGCGAAACATCACTACTTAAGCTAAATTTAAATAACCTCTCTCGACAACCCAACTCAGTTAGCCAATAAACTCACTTATTCTCTTCCTGTAATAGCATTTAACTTCAAGCGTGCATTCCAAACGATCACGCATTCAGGGCAACGTTGTGTCGCTGGTCTTCGAGCTCTGTAAGCTGGATGTTTTCTACAACCCTCCGCCAATACTTTAAGAAGCGATAGCATTTCATTTAATTTATCTGCCATAAACACACCTGAAAATGAAGTTAAATTGGGTTAAGAATGACTTCTACTATTCTATTATGAATTTAATAATCTATACAAATTACAGCTTTACTGAAAAAATTATCAGAACAAAAAATGATGTCGGCAAAAGTTCTTAACGCAACTTTGGCCAGAGACCTAGGCCGTTCTTTCGTGCATTAGCCTCTGCTTCTTTATATTTTGTATCGCTTACATTAGATACCGCCCAACCGGCGGCGATAACAGATACTGAAAGGTCGCGCCCTTTCAAAAAACATTTTATTTCAGTTGCGGTGATCAACCCACAATTTAATATATCGCCATTAATTTTTTCCAAAAGAAATCTCCTCGCGGCAGCACCGCAAAGCCACGGCAGTGCCCCTTTTTTACACTTTTGATTTGATGTTGGGCCTCGAATGCCAAACAGCTTATAAGCGTTCCCATCTAGCGAAAGCGTGCTACCGTCCAACACCTTAAAAACTCCAATTAGTTGCTTCGACCTTTCTTTAGTGCCCTTCGCAAACAGTTCCCCACCAAAGATCGAACCGCTCAAAAAAATGAAAATTGCTAGCAGAAATTTGATGAAACGATAACGCACGACTTCTTCTTTCTTCATTTTAACTTTTTAAAATTCCTTCTCCTCCGATCAAAAAAGAAAACCTTTACTAAATCAAGTGGTTTAAATGCCAAACTGCTCGGTGTTCTAATCTCAAACACTCAACATTCTTGCTTAAAGCTGATTGACCGCGCTACCCAAATAAAATCATGTTATTAACCTAAATATGATGAGGAGGAATTGATGACAAAAGTTGCTGAAAACGCTGCGATTGAAGTAATGGAAAACCATATCGATGCTTTGAATAACTTAGATGAAGAAAGACTGATAAAAACGTTACATTTTCCACATTACCGACTGGCTGGCACAAGATTAACCTGCTGGCATACATCAGAGAGATACCTTGCCGACTTTCGTGAGCGGGCTGGTGATAGATGGGCCAGCTCGAGATGGAATAAATTGGATGTTCAGCGATCCAGTAACGAAAAGGTTCATCTATTAGTAGAAGTAATTCGTTTGGATAACTATGACGAAGTGATTACGTCCTTTGAATCATTATGGGTTATAACGCAACAGGAACAAAAATGGGCCGCTCTATTTAGATCAAGTTTTGCTGAATCTTAGTCCTATAGCACTTCTGGACAGCGTTAGATCAAAACTTTCATATATGGAAGAGTATTATTTAGATCAGTTTTTTAAATAAGATCCTGTTGCAAACTATATTTCTCAAACAACATTGGCATTTAGCTGTTGTGGAGTGGGAATAGTATTTTTAAAGGATGGCCTATCTCCATGGAAATCAGAAAAAGAAGCCAACCGAGGAAATTTTTCCCGTATTCTCAATTCTTCAAAACGCATAGAGAGATATTCAACCGTCGCTACAATAGCTATGTCCGCTATTGTAAAGGAAGCGCCTACACAAAATCCGCTTTCCGGAATAATAGTTTCTAACTCTGTTAACCCACCTTCAATTTTATGAAATTGACGACCTTCCCACGATGTACTTCTTTTGTTTTTTTCTCGCATGCGTTCAATGAAAAGCAAAACGAAAGCTTCGCAAATTCCATCGCAAATAACCTGTAGGTATTTTGCTTCTAACGTTTCCTCTATCCCAACTGGCAAGAGAGATGGTTTAGGAAATTTTGCTTCTAGCCATTCTAATATGTAGCTTGACTCATAGATCGGTTTTTTATCATCAATTATTAAAATAGGAATTTTTCCAAGAGGGTTATGGATTTGGACCTTTGCTGCAGAGTTCCATGGGTTAACTGTTATTAATTCAAATGGTATACTCTTCTCTAGTAAGGCTACCCTAACTTTTCGGGCGAAAGGGCTAGGGGCAGCACTAATGAGCTTGAACATCTACTCCACCCAGAGTTTACTTAAAAACTTTTTCATCAAAGGTCATTAAGTTAAGTAAGAAAACCTTCAGTCCATACATTTAATTTAGTCTGTACGCTTTATCAAATGATAACCAAATGCTGTTTCCACGACATCGCTTGTTGCATCTACTTCAAGCGCAAACGCAGCACTCTCAAATTCTGGAACCATTGCACCACGACCAAACATTCCCAGTGAACCTCCATCATTAGACGAAGGACAA
>MDSW01050788.1_pt1 | contig 12142 bp, 30 predicted proteins | sample 811171 | NCBI WGS metagenome assembly MDSW01 (sample SAMN05326641, study PRJNA326480) | marine metagenome | isolation source: seawater | place: Atlantic Ocean: North West | collected 2012
ACACAGAATGCCTTGATTCCCCATAGCACGATCATGGGGTTGACGAACTGAGGGATGCTGATGCGGAGGTTGAAGGTGACGTAGCGCATGTGGTGGGTTGCGTGTGAACACAGTATTGCTCGGATCAAGGGGGTTAACCGCCCGCATTATGCCACTTAGCAAACTGGTTTTTTTGATTGACACCAGGTAAAAAAAGCTCTATGATTGGGGTAGAGCCTTTTGTACATTACAGTGTGTGACAATGTGTTGACACACGCTTTCCCCCCTGTGCTAGGATGGAGGTAGAACCTATTTTTAGGTAACAAAATATAAAAAAAAGACCCACCCCTCTTCCAAAGGTGGGTCTTATGTGGTGTGAGTCTGGGTCTTACAGGTCTCCCGTCCCTGCCCAGTGGATCATACTTCGTCCCAGGAGTCAATCATTTCGGGGTCTTCATCTTCGGGGTAGTCTTCCTTCAGGATGTCGTAGACCTCATCGATCAGGGCATCGGTGCGCTCCATGTTGTGGGTCTCTGCAACCCACTCTACAGCATCATGAAGGGCAGGGTCGGTGTCGTCACGGAAGGCGCGGAGACCGCTCTGCCAATCGATGTCGTAGATCTCACCTGGTGCGTCTTGGATCTCAAGGAGGATGTCGGACATTGTTCTGTGGTGTGGAACTCCCTTATTGTACATGATCGGGGGGCGTTGCCACCCCCCAATCCTTAAGATCACATGAAGACTGCTGCCAGTCGGTCACGCTTGCGGATCGCACCCGTGGTCAGATGCCACTTGGTACGCTTCAGGGTCTTGTGGTGCAGTTCCGCCCAAAGGACTCCATCGGATTCCATGTCACACATGATGGCGTGGATTGTGCCCTTATGTCTGCGGGGGTCAAGTCCCATAGATGCAACCAATTCTGAGCAGGTTGCGGGTCCGTTGTTGATGAGGGCAGAGCGGACCTTGGTGCGGATGATTGAGGCGAGCATGTCATTGGTGGGTGACGTGAACAATCAAACAATACCATGGGGGAGACCCCTGGCAACGGGTCAAACCTTAAGATAAAATGTACTTATATTCGAGTTGCCTAATACACCATCCAGAGGCACATGTCAACTCCTCTAACAAATCTTCATCATCACTTGCATCCCACGTCGTTCCGATATAGGATGAAGGTAGACTCTCTTCTGTCTCCTGCTGGTCCTTTGGTGTCCAGTCGTCATCATCCAGACTGCAATCAAATGCAATATCCGTGATAAGATACTTCATCAGTTCCACCCCGTAGACTCATCAGGTTCTGATGCATCATCATCCACATCAGGTAGCAGATCAATCAATGTGTCTTCATCATAGAGATCTACGATCTCTTCAGTGATGTCGTCCCACGTCAACTTTTCATACTCTCGTGTCAACAAATCATGGCAAAGTTGCTCCATGGATGGTATGTCCAACCCATCAACGATATGGGTGACATAGTTCTCAACCAGACCGTCAAGATCTTGTTTGTTGGGAGATTGTTGAGTCATGATGAATGATGATGATGTGCTCGTCGAGATTTGATGATGATATGCTAGACGAGATCCTCCGCCAATGCATAGTCGAGAGTCACTTCGAGATCTGCACACCGTGCCTCGATAAGACCCCACACTTCGGCAGGGTCCAGGTTCAGTGCTTCGATCCAGAAGTCGATGCGTTCAACTGCGGTCATGCTGCCACCGTGGTGAGTGTGGGTTCCTCAGTAATCATATCATATTCCACGGTGTTGGTGTCACCCCATCCCAACTTCCAGCACTGCCAACCATCACCAGGGGTGAACAGGTAGCACCATTCCTCACCCAAGGTGTCATCCAGGAACTCATCAAATGTGGACACCATGATCTCCACTTCCTCACCGCGTTCGGTGTAGTATTGTGGACCTTCCTCCTCCTTCTCAATATCCATCATCCAGGAACCATCAGGGTGCTCCATGTAGATGACCTCTTTGGTCCCGTCTGCCTTGATGATCTGACGCTTAAGCGGTGCAGAATCCCAGGTGTGCTTGGTACGCAGGGAAGACATCCCGCCGCCATCGATCAACTCCCGTACTGCCTCCAAGGACCAGTAGTGCTTCTGCAGGATCCGTCCGTTGTTCTGGATGTACCCATCGTAGTGGCAGTACACGCTGATGATCTGATCAGGTGCGAGTCTGAGTCCGATTCGGGAACGAGTGCCCATGAGTCCGTGGTGGTGAACTGAACCCATAATGCCCCCGATATCCCACCAGGTCAAGTAAAAAAACCACTTAGCGAACTGGCACAACACTCTCCCATTACACAGAGGAGTCGCTATACTTATAGGACAATCAGCAAAGACAGCAGTGGGGTAACTGCTTGATCAACACATCGACACTGAACCTGCAATATTTTTTTAATAAAAAAACATTATAAAAAAATCCTTATGAGTCTCCCACCATGACCCATAAGGATTATAATATTATGTTGAATACCTTGGTACTACTCACCACATAGTATCAAGATCCTCAACATAAGCACGGACATGTTCTCCACCCTCAAGGTCAAACAGTTTATTCCAGTCAATCTGGTGCGGATCAAAGTCACCAAGCACCTCCATGTCCAGGGTAACACGGTAGCGTTGTTTGCGTGCAACTTCGTAAACTGATGCCATGAGAACCTCGTGCAGACTGTGTTATTATAACGCAGAATCAGACATACGTCAATGACTCATGAGGATTATTTATACATGAAATATGAGACATTATGATACCATGACATGCCTCGTCGAGATCTTCTATGATGACCTTATGATGATAGCATATCTCGTCGAGATTGTCAATGAATACCCTCGTCGAGATTTGTGAGAATCCTCATAATTTTATTCCGCGCCCCTTGACATTTTTTTGCGGTTGTGCTAGAATACGCGGTCTAAGATCACAAGGATCTGACACATAAAAACAGAGGTTTTATAGGGTAAAAGAGGGTATATTTAGTAGGGCAGAAAAACAATGTATCAGAGAGAACAAAATACACAAATACATTTAATAAACCATTTATTATATTAAAAAAAGGTTATTTGGTATAAATTAATACAATATACTGTGTAGTTACTCCCTGGTTACTCAGTAGCAACTCCGTGGTATATTCTAGGGATAAAACCATGATACTTCGATGACCTGTGAGGCACATTTACCACCGAATCCAAATGAATTATTCAGTGTTCTAAGTGTATCCATACCTGACAATTTTACTGGTGTTTTTACCAAACTATTTGTCTTATCATATGATGCATTAGTAAGATTAAAACACGATGGAATCACTCTATTCTTCATACTCTCAATACTGTAGATACACTCCAATATACTTGCTGCTGATAGTGTATGTCCTATCTTAGACTTGGGTGCATAGATTGGAATATCTCCGAACTTATCAGTGATAGTTTTATACTCTACTTCATCACCTGCTGGTGTACTGGTAGCATGTGCAGATACCATGTCAATCTTACTTGTAGATAACTTTGATATTGCTTTATTAATGGCAATCTTTGCACCCCTACCATCTGTTGCTGGTGACGTAAGATCAAATGCATCAGTAGCAGCACCCACTGGGAATAACTTTGCATGAATCTTTGATCCATACTCTCTTACCTTCTCTGCTGATTGTAGTATCATTACACCAGCACCTTCACCCATTACAAACCCTTCGCGATTATCATCAAAAGGACAGTTCTTATTACCCAGTGCGCCAATACTTGAGAAGTACTTTAATGCCATCTCAAATACACCTGCGTCACTACCTCCGACAATTACATAGTCATACTCATCCAGTATCCTCATTGCATAATCAATAGAATACATCCCAGTAGCACAACTTGCTTGTAATGCTAATGATGCACCATGGAATTGATACTCAGTACAAATATGACCCACAATCATATCTGGAATACGATTGACAATAGTAAACGGATTTACACGCTTATTATCTTTGAGTTTTTGATAGTTTGCATCAAGTGCCTCAACGTCGTTTGAACAACTGCTGATAATTACTGCGACATTAGAACTGTGTGGTAGATTAGAATGCTTTAGCGCCTGGTCTACAGCGTGCAATGCCAGTTCTTGTGCTCGCGTCATTGTCTTCAATTTTCGCGGCGCAAACCCCTCGGGAAGAAGAGTGTCATGATGACATGGTATGCCATACTGAATCTTATGATCACCCATACAGTCTAACTTACGGATAGACTCGTAATCATTCACCATATTATTAAAACACTGGGTTGGTGTATTCCCCAGTGCATCGATCATTCCATAACCAACAACATATGCATTACTGACTGACACTGTACTAACCTCCAAATCCCTTGACTGATTCCTTCACATCATACTGACATGCATCAAGAACTTCAACATGACTCAGATACTTTGAATCATACTGAAACCAAAATGATCGCATCTGTTCGTAATCATCTACCGTAATACTCTTACCATTAGTAAGAACAATACGATAAAAATGGCGATCATATGATCCATCACTCGTCTGAGTAAAGTACCTTGGATCACTTGGTTGAATCAGTTCCGTGTTTGACACCTGTGTAATGCTGCAATTTGTACTTACAATTATAGCGTCTTATATACTTCTCTGCGTGCTCATAACATTCAAACCAACACACTCGCTTCTCTGTTAGATTATCCAGTCGCCATAAAAATGACTTCCATGGGAATAATTCAAACTTCTTTGAGTTGGTTACCTTAATTGGTTCTTCCTTCTTTTTTCTTGGCATTGAAGTACATCTTATAATACTTTTGCTTCATCTCATTGATCGCATCCATGTCCTCCTTAAATCCCATATACTTGAGATGTTGGTAGACTCCTTCCATCTCACCTAACATGAGTAATAGATTGATAGAAGTAACAGGGCGACCGCCAAACTTATACTCCGATAAAGAATTCATTGGCAAAGAACTCCTCCTTGCTATTGTACTCTCTAAACTGAGTATCAGGTGGCATCAACTCATTGTACTTCTCCCATGCAACTTCTGCCTCTGCTCGCTTCATTGCAACACGGAGTTTATACCCCTCATTAGCATATGCATTGGAGAACATGGGCAATCCATCATCACACAAACACAATCCTTTGAAGTATTCGTATGTCTCCTTATCCAGCTCTATGACATACTTCATGCTGGTCCCTCACTGATAAACTCAACATTCATGATCATAGGAACTGTCTCCATCAACATGTTAATCAATTCATCAGCACTACATGCCACTGGAACTGACTTCTCTTCTATCCTACCATCAAGATAGGTCATTCGTACAGTGATACGCTTCATGATGCATACTCCCAATCACAGAACAATGACAGTTGAACACCTTGACGGAGTTTTTCCTTCTCCGCATCCAACCAATCTTGCATCTTCATGCGCTCAACACCATGACGCATCTCCTTCATGGTCCAAATCTTACTATTAGACCATTTGTCATTACCATTGGTCTTCCAAAAGTAATAATGCAAATGTGGACACTTCTTGGTAAATGTCCAACCCTTCTTGTTGATCAAATACTCTTTGCACTCTTTGACAGTTGGTGTGTGGTAGAACATGATGTGAGAGAGTGGTGTTTACTTGATTTCGCCTTCTGCAATCAATCCCATGACTTCACGGGCAGTTGCAGCAAAGTTGTGATGGTCCTCAAGACCCTCTTCAGTATACACATCAAACACAGCGGTTTGACGGTATGTGTCAACAATTAAAGCACATGCATCGTACAGTGCTGCAAGATGATGTTGCTTAGAAGGGAAGGAGACAGTCATGAGATCAGTCGGGTGTTGGGAAGTCAGCGTAGGTGCTGTCAGGGTAGATACCCATCTCTTCACATCTTACCTCATAAGCAATGCGCTTGAGGTCTTCGATCTCATAACTTTCGATTTTGTTCAGAATGGTGCGACGGAGTTGAGCGGTGATGGTGTCGTCAGTCATTTGATCCAACCAGCGTTTTTGAGCACCGTGATCAGGTGCATGTTGCCATGATAGTACCCTGAGACGATAATTGCAATACCCCCAAAGAAGCAAATGCCAATCGGAATCAACCCAGCACCCCTCTTCGGTTGTGGGAACTCACACCTCAGGATAATATCTTTGATAATCTTCGTGATACTCTTCTTTGACATATCTCTCAATATCAGGCGTTACTTCTATTTTACGGTAATCTGGATGCATATACTCTAATTGTGAGTGTTTTGTGTATGGTTTACCATTTTTTAGATACATTGGTGGTTGATACAACTTAAATCGCATATTAAGTAGATTACTCATCCACTCAGCAAATTCATCACCAAACCCATCCTCAAACCTCCACAAATTATTATGTGGTTCAAGATAATCAACCATCGGGCGATACCAACCAAGGGCACCACGATCAAAAACCCATTCTTTAGGATAAATCTCTTTGGACTTTAACGACACAAATCGATCCAATGGGTTTCTAATAACAGAAAATGATGGTATGCCATCAATATTGAGACGACCATGATATACGTCTTTTGTCCAGTGAGCACATTCTACATTACCTCTGCAATCCCATTCATCAAAACCATCATCATACAAAAATAAGTTCTTTTTGAGATTATATTCAATAAATCTCCCACCAGTACGTGGAATGTGAATAAAAAAGACCCGTTGTTGGGTCTCCCTGTGTTTATACGTCGGCATAATATGCTTTGTAGTATGCAACTATACCACTCGTAGTGGCATTACCCTGAGATACCCAATCATGAATGCATTCATAGATGCTTTTACTTGAATATCGGGGTGTGCCGTCAGAACACAGTTCAGAACCGAACTTCTTGAATAGAATGTTCAGTCCCTGTGTTCTAACGTCCATGCGCTCATCACTGTAGCGCCAATCATCAGTACTCATTTAGCAGGTCCATCGGTAGTTCTTCTTCCACAATAATTTGTGGGAATTCTTCAGCCATAAGAGACTCAAGATCTTGGTCATCAGTGCCCATCAGGTTCTGGAGTTGGATTTCGTTGTAGTCGTCCATGTCAGTGGTTTATTGACCCCCATAGGATATATGCTCTGTATGCCCTCTGGAAGCGCCTGTGTGCCGCTTCTAAAACTGGTTAGGTAAGATCCTCCAGTTCGTCAGCAATTTGGAATAATTCCCGTGCAGTCTTCAAATTCATGGTAGGACACTCATCTACAAGTGCGCGAACGAATCCACCCAGTGATCGAACACCAATCTTTGCCTTCTTCTCATGAGTGGTAACCATCAAAGCGTGCATTTGCTTCAGGTATTCATTTTCCAATCTTCTTGCTCTATCAGACATGTCAACTTACAACCTCAAACGAACGTGGATCTGGATTCTCAAGGGGAATAAACTTATCGGTAATAAAACTACCTGCAAGAGATGCAGTTTGATTAAATTCACCAAGATCAGTTTGAATAACTGCACTTCCAACATCAGGATGTCCTTGCATCCAATACATTGGATAAATCACTTTTTTGGGATTACCCAGTGTAGCACCCCAAAGACTAAATGTACTATTTGCCATAATAACGTAATCACACATACTCATCAAGCACAAGTCGTATGATGCATTATATGACTTAGATTTAATCTTTTGTCTATATGTAGGATGCAATTGTGTCGATAGTTCTTTAATTGTAGTCTTCAACTGATCCAGCGTATATCCATTAGTATCCCTGGCAAATTCTTTTAGTTCATTATGTGCCATTCTGGTAAGACCATTCATATAATTGAATTGTGTATACTTACCATCATTATCAATTAAAGAATCTAACTCTTGACCAACATCACAATTAATGAATTCATTATCATTGTATAAGTCAGTGATAAAAGTGAATCGTGATGGATTACTAGCAATCAACTGATTATCTGCAATGACACTATCCTTATCATTGGTAAAGATAAGAACAGGGATATCATTAGGAAGTTCATCAAGTGCAGCAGTGTAATAATCATTGCCACATACAAACATACCACTAGACAATTCCAGGAAGTCACCTCTACGAATGTGCATAGCAATGACTTCACCATCAAACTGGTCTCTAAATGCACGACACTTGTCTACAATGTCCTGCCTGAATTCTAAAGACTTCACAATACTATCAGTGTGCTCTGATGTAATGTTTGCTGGAGTTGGATACACAAATAGTTTAGAATTATCTTTTACACTATCTTTAATTTGTGCATATCCCACTTCATCATCAAGTTCAAGATCATTGTATTCTTGCTCACTATCATCAACTACCAAGGATAATCCAGAGAATGTGTTACGCAGTAGATTAAAATCCTTGCTTGAGATAGACCAATTAAAGTCAGTATCTGCCGCAAGAGACATCATTAAAACATATGCAGAGATCTGACAACCCAGACCACTACCACTCGTACTGTATTCTTGTTGATATCTAATCATCAGAAGTAAAGCTCCCAAGTATCATTAACTTTAACACCATGTCCTTGCAAGGTGATACGCTTATCATGCAGACCAAGATTAAATCCTGGGGACATTTGATGCTTTAATGGACCAATCCAGTAGAACATTTTACCAGGAATATAAGGAATAACAGCGTCTGGTGGTCCATATCCACCGTATTCAAGAGACTTGACATGATTACTATAATCATCACCCAAGTCGTAACATTTAAGAGAATCCTCTTCCCATGTACTCAAACCAGCACCAGTCCCAGGTGCAGTAAGACACAAAGTAAATGACAAAGTATTAGTAAGATCTACAGTTGCACCACTCTTCTCATAATCAGACCAAAGTCCTTGATGAGACAAATGCTGTTCATCATAATGAATTGTGGCACATGGACGCTCAAGGTATTCTTTACTTGCAGGTTTTGGTTCTTGTTCTGGTTTTGCACCAAAGATATGGAATCCAGGTGGTGCAAGATCACCACTTATTCTACATGGACCAATAGCATCATATAGATGATACTCAATCACACCATACAACCATTCAAAATATTCCTTCATCATTGGAGATGCTTCTTCCTTGATCATCTCATAGATCATAGGATCATCCATATATGTGGCAGCACCAATGGTATGGAAGTCAATCGGATTGTCCTCATCAGGAGCAAACTTCTTCTCTTTACCACTATAGATGCCACGGGGAATCCACCACTCTTGCAACAAATCAATGCGCTCAAGGGTATTATCAATCCCTTCCTGATCTAGAATATCTAAAATGCCTGATGTGATCATTCTCATCTCCTGTTCTTCACATATTCAAGTTCTTCCCATTTTTCTGGGAAGCATAATACCAAACAATGTGTCTTCTTATGTATGGGACAATCTGCAATGTTCTCATCGTCCTTACACTTGACACCAATCTCTATTGTTATGTAATGCTCGGATACAAAATAAACCCACCCCTGTAAGGGATGGGGAGTTGTATGCCAGATTACATAATCATCGATACATGGACTATAGGGCATTGGTCATATCAGAGATGAAGAGGTATTCAGTGGGTTCTTCGCCATCAATGACGAATTCCTCAAAGATTGCGTCTGCATCATTGAAGCGACTGTTCTCTACCAGATCACCGAGTCGTCCCATATAGAACTCCTCAATCTCTAGCATAGAATCATCATGCTTTGGGTCGGTCGAATTCATTTAAAAACTCCTGAATGTTCTTCATCTCAGTGACAATCTTCTCCAGTTGTAATTGGAGATGTTGCATACGATCTTTTTGTGATTTGACGAATTGCGGGTCCAATGCGGTGATGTTCATCATGTGGTGAATTCCTCTACAATACCAGAGACGACGTTCTCTTCATCAAGTTTATAAACTTGTCCACTAGTGATGTTCTCACGGAGATCACCATAGTATTGGACGTTGAAGTCAGAACTGTCTGCTGCTGTGATCAGGTCAAAACACTCTTCATCATTGTCAGCAATCACATTCCAAATGCCACCGTATTCGGATTGCGGGAAGGGAACGTAATGCTCAACGATGTAAAGATACTTAGATGCCATTGCTCAGTGATTAGACTCCTTGATTTTAATTTATAAAGGTCAGAGTGTCAAGTGTCACTCAGACAGGGGATTATTGTTCCGCCAGGGTTTGATAACCTGATCATGAGTGTACTCATTGTACTCATTGGGAACACTGAGATCGATCATCTCCTCATCCTCAATAATATTGAGTTCAGAATTGACTTGATCTTCAGGCATGATAACCTCCGTTGTGTTGGTTGAGAGGCGGTTCTGCGGATGAGAACACATTTTAGTTTACCTCTCGTGATAGTTGTGTCGGGTCTCCCCTCCACATATCAAGTATACATGGTATGGTCGCCGCGGCCAAGTGCTTGTTACACTTATAGACCTGTCCATACCCTGCCACTGTCACACATGAACTTGAGAAGATGATCCCTCTCACCCTCATGTGCTTCAATCTCATGTGGTGCATCCATATCACCACTAACCTGGCGTCCCTTGTAGCAAAGTGTGCCTTGCTTCAGGGTAAGATCACCATCGATCCACTGTCCTACATGAATAAGTTCATGCACCAATGTCTCTGCATAAGTTCTCTTATCCAGATTAGATTGAATCTCAATCAGGAACGTGCGTGGTTTACGCTCCTTCTCCATAATGTCACACCAACCATAGACACCCTCGCGCTTCATGCCACGATGGTTCACAGTGATGTCAATCTTATGTCGTGGGTAAAATGACTTGGCAAACCACCAAAGTATATCCTCACAGAGATACTTTGGATAACCATACCCACTTGTCTCAAAATAGAGCATTAATCGCTACCGTGGTAACTCTTGTGCCCCATTGTAGCATCCACATGAAGGATGCTACAAAGATTAGTTTGTGTGTAGTAGTCATCCTCCAGCAGCAAATGTCCAAAGAATTAGAACTGACATCAGCATTGCTGGCAGCAGAAGCAATACCAGCATTTGCAGATCAGGAATACTCATCGTGCAAAGAAGTAGAAGAATGGGAACGCGACAAGACCAAGGATAGCACCAAAGGCAATGGGTGCTGGTGCCAATGCCACCAGATATACCACAGCTGCCAGTGCAGGAACGATTGAGGCAACGAGCAGGGAACGCTTGATTGCTCTACGCATACGTTTTTTCATGATTCAGCGAATGTAAAGGTAACTACCTGCCCAGTCTGCATTGTCAAACAACCATTCACGTTGTTCAATAATGCGAAGATCAAAGCGAACACCCTTGGCAGGTGATTTCCAGGATGCTGCTTTGTAGACCTCACCAGTCTTCTTGTCCACAAATGCATGGACAGATTGAGATTGGGATTCAGTCTCCATCAGAATCTTGTGATACTTACGACCAGTCTCAACAGAGAATGTGTAAGGATCAGACTTGGGATGACGCTGCTTGAAGTTCTGCTCCAAGGCACTGCACAGAGAATGAGTGTGCTTGAGGACAGCAGCGGCAATGTCTTCACGCGCTTGCTGGGTCTCTTTGTACTCAGTGAATGTGGAACGCATGGTGGATGTCTGAACTGATCTAATAATAAAGGGTCACCAGTGTCCTGGCAACCCCCTTGTGACAGTTATTCAGTTGTAACCCATCCCGTTCAGGATGGCACGGCGAGCACCCATGGCAACAAACTCATTGGGGAAGGTGCCGATCTTGATCCAATCTTCCCTCCAGTACAGTGCCCAGTTGGTGCTACCCATCACTTGCTTGACGACGATGGGATTGTCAATGCCAAGGGGATAAGACATGGTGGTGTGTGCGTTACCCCCATATCATAGCAGATCAGTAACGGTCTGGGATGTTAGGACGTTCAAATTTAAGAACTCCTTTATCTGCTGCACTATATGCATCTGCTGCTGCACTATATGCAACACCACCAACTACCTTGACATCATCATCCACAGAACCATAGTATCCCATCTTGAAGAGGAGATCCCTACACTTCTCATAATACTTCTTGTAGTATGCAGCATCACTCTTGATACTATTGATCAAGTCATCGTATGTCTGCTGTGCATTGGTACTATCATCAGAGAGATAGTCAAAGATTGCATCATCAAGACGCTCTTTACGTTGAGCAGAATATGAAGGAGTGCTACTCATTTGTTCATCAGAAGATTCATACATCTTTTTGCCATCCATTATTACAATGTTTGCATCCTTTGCCACCACACTTTGTGCA
>MDSW01197319.1_pt1 | contig 12142 bp, 11 predicted proteins | sample 811171 | NCBI WGS metagenome assembly MDSW01 (sample SAMN05326641, study PRJNA326480) | marine metagenome | isolation source: seawater | place: Atlantic Ocean: North West | collected 2012
ACAGAATTTTTTTTAATGAAAGAAAGAGAAACTTCTACTATCTTATCAATTGAATCTAAACTTTGTGGAAAGTTTGTTTCTTTGTACAAAACATTTTTTATATCTGAACTAAGATCAAATTTATTATTTTGCCTACTAACTATTTCTAAAATTTCATCTATAGTATTTGGTGTTAGAATATGTTTCATAAGAGCACCATTTTCTTCTGAAATATCTTTTATATGCAAGTCACGGTATTTATTAATTTTACGCGTACATATTGGTTGCACACCAGCGACACAACAATCATAATAACTTGTAGATGATGGCCCGATAACATAATCTAAATTTTGTATCCAATGAGCGAATGGTGTTCGCCAATGAGCAAGAGATACATTTAAATTATACATTTTTACAAATTTCGCCCAAAGTCTTTTATCTTCTCTTGGGTGAACCTTTAGAAATACCTCATGACCATTTCTATTCAACTTTATCAAAAGTGATAGCAATATCTCAATATCTATCGCCTCAATATAAATTTCATCGACTGGCTCATTATCTTGTGATAAAAGAAAATCTCCATTAAATCTATTTTTAAAGTCATAAATTTTATCAAAAGTTGCATGTCTTTTCAAAATAGAATCTATTGGCCTTCTTTGCAAAAAGTCATTTAATAAAGGTTGTCTTGTGATTAAACCTACTTTTGGTTTAATGTTATTATTATCTTGAATTTTAAACTTAATACACATTTTGTCATGCCTAGGATGTCCTGTGACAAAAAATTTATGTGCTATGTCTGGGTAATAATTTTTGATACGGTTAATTCCACTCTCGCCCCATAAACAAAATGCACTTACTTTATCAACATATTGTGTTTTGCCTTCCATAAAATCTTTGTCTAGTAAAGAAAATAAAGTAAATTTATCATTATTTTCGCTAACAACACGACCAACGGACTCGGTATAAAGAATAATCACAGGAGGAATTTTTTTATTTATGTTCTTAAAATTTTTTAAGAATTGCGGTCTTGGTAAAATAATAAGATCAAAAGCTAATAAAAAATTTTCTAAAAGTTTATTTGTATAAACTCTATTTCCATAAACTAAATTTATATTTTTTTTAGCAAAAGCTTTTTTTAACGCACTTGCTGTAATTGCATCTCTACCAATTTCATCAATATGAAAATAAACGTTTTTAATCATAAATTTTTTTAAATATATATAATAACAGTGGTACAATAGTAAAATAATACTTTATACAATGAAATCGTAGATGGTAAAAATATCCCTTTAAATCTATTTTGCACCAATAAAACATTTACTTTTTAAATTAATAAAATTTTATATAAGGTTATAACGATATTTAATTCTAAAAGATTATGAAGTATTGCACAGTTTGTATAATGCCCAATACAAGGCCAGATCAATCATTAGATGAAAAAGGTGTTTGTAATGCTTGCCTTAGCTACAAAAATCAAGAAAAAATTGATTGGAAAGAAAGGAAACAAAAATTAAATGAAATTATAGAGGAGAAAAAATTACAAAATAAAAATGGATGGAATTGTGTTGTACCTGGAAGTGGAGGAAAGGATAGTACATATCAAATTATACGAGCTAAAGAGCTTGGATTAAATCCTGTTTTTGTAACTGCATCTACATGTGACCTTTCCGATATAGGAAGATATAATCTTGAAAATATAAAAAAAATTGGTTTTGATGTTGTTGAAATTTCTAACAATTCAAAAATTAGAGCAAAGATAAACAAAATAGGCTTGGAATTGTTGGGAGATATTTCATGGCCTGAACATGTTTCAATTTTTACGGTGCCTGTAAAATTTGCCTTAGCATTTAATATTCCTTTAATTTTATGGGGAGAAAATCCTCAAGTTGAATATGGAGGACCAGAAAAATCTCTTAATAATAGTGTGCTTGATCAAAAATGGATGGAAGAATTTGGAGGGCTAATTGGTTTCAGGGTTTCTGATCTAATAGAAAGTTATGATTTTAAACCTCATGAGCTTGAAATTTACAACTACCCTGACTCAAAAATTCTCAAAGAAAAATCAATATTAGGAATTTTTTTGGGTTACTATGAAAAGTGGGATAGCATAAATAATTTCAATATATCAAAAGATAATGGCTTTAAAGAATATAAAGAAGATTTAGAAGGATGTTATTTTAATTTTGAAAAAATTGACAATTACCAGCACGGTATACATGATTATTTCAAATTTTTAAAATTTGGTTTTGCAAGAGCTACTGACCAGCTAAGCTATCAAATAAGACGCGGAAAAATAAAAAGATCTGATGCAATCAAAATAGTTAAGGAGATTGAGGGTAAATATCCAAAATCATACATGGGCAAAAGTATCAAAGACATTTTAAAAAAAATAAATATGGATGAAAAAAAATTCATTGAAATATGTGACCAATTTACAAATAAAAACATTTTCAAAACCAATCAGGCAAATCAGCTTGTCAAAGATAACAGAGATTTGATAAAGCTCAATTATGGTGAGTAATAATTCAAAAATTGCAATTATTAATTATGGAATAGGGAATGTAAGATCATTATATAACTCAATTAGAAAACTAGATTTTGATGTGAATGTTCTTTCAGATCCAAAAGACTTAAAAAATTATGATAAGTTTTTTCTTCCAGGTGTAGGAAGTTTTGGAGCTGCAATGAAATTATTAATAAAATTTGGCTGGGATATTGAAATTAAAGAAAATGTTATTAACAGGAGCAAATTTATATTTGGTATTTGTTTGGGTATGCAATTGTTACTTTCCTCAAGTGAGGAGCATGGAAAAAATGAAGGTTTAAATTTAATACCTGGTGGAGTAATTCATTTAAAAAAACAAGGATGCACTCGACCAACACCACATATAGGTTGGAACGAGGTAAATATTAAGAAAACAAGTCAGTATTTTGATAAAATACCAAATTATTCCGATTTTTATTTTGTTAATAGTTATGTTGCTTATCCTCATAATGATGAAAATATACTTGCCACTACAAATTATGAAATTGAATTTACATCAGTTATTTTTAACAAAAATATCTTGGGCACACAATTTCATCCTGAAAAAAGCTCTAAAGCAGGTAGACAATTATTGCTAAATTTTTTAAATGCTTAAAACAAGAATAATACCTATCTTGTTATGGAATGGATCAACTTTAGTAAAAGGACAAAATTTTATTAATGAAAAAAGAGCTGCGGGATCTCCATTTACTACTATTAAAATTTATAATGCAAGAGATGTTGACGAAATATTATTTTTCAATATATCTTCAAAAAAACTTGATACTAATTATTTCGATTTTATCAAAGAAATCACAGATTGTGTAAGTGTTCCTATTACAATAGGAGGCAATATAAAAAATATTGATGAAATAGATCAATTATTTTTGTCAGGTGCAGATAAAATTTCAATTAACTCAAGTATATTTTCTAATCCAAATATTATTGACAATTCAGCAAAAAAATTTGGATCTCAAGCAGTAACAGTTTCAATTGATATCAGGAGAGTAAATAATTCTATAGAATGTTATTCTCACAATGGTACTAAAGTTATAAAAAACCAATTTAATAATTGGATAAAAGAATGTGCTGAAAGAGGCGCGGGTGAGATAATAGTTAATTCCATAGATAAAGATGGATTGATGAATGGTTACGACAATGAATTAATAAACTTAGCGTCTTCTCTTGTGAAAGTTCCTATTATTGCCGCAGGTGGAGCTGGTAAATTAGAGCACTTCTACGAAGCTTATAAATATGGTGCAAATGCAATGGCTGCTTCAAGTATCTTTCATTACACAGTAATTACTCCATCAAAAATTAAAAAATATTTAAGAGATAAAAATGTTCTTATTAGGCAAAACTTTAATTCGGAGATGTAATAATATAAAAGTAGTAAATATATTAAATTTTCTCTAGCAATATTTAAAATTAATCAAAATCTTCGAAACTAACTGGTTGACCCCTTAATACTTTTTTTAATATTTTTTTACCTAGTATTTTTTCAAAATTTTTAGGTGATATTCCATTACCTGGTCTTATCCGACGAATATCATCTTTTTTAATTACATGTCCTTTTGGAAGATCTTTGACAAAATAAATTGATCTCCTGAATATTTTATTATTTTCCTCAGACTTTTGTCTCTTATATCCTGCTTGACCAAGTGCCAACCAAGCATTTCTAGTTTCAGAACAAAGCGTTTTTAATTCCAAAGGTTCAATGGAAAATTCGCTATCTGGGCCTTTATCTTCTCGATTTAAAGTAAAATGCTTCTCAATTAAATTTGCTCCCTGAGCAACTGCTGCTATAGAAACTGTAGTACCCAACGTGTGATCTGACAGGCCAGTAATAACATTGAATCGTTTTGCAAGATTGATTATTTGTTTTAAGTTTGCTTGTTCAATTGGGGCAGGATAACTACTTATGCAGTGCAATAATATTATTTGATTACAACCACTATCTTTTGCTGTTAAAACTGCCTCTTCAATTTCCTCTTCAGATGCCATCCCTGTAGACATAATTATAGGTTTTTTTGTTTTGCAAACGTATTTAATTAAAGGTAAGTCGAGAATTTCAAAAGATGCTATTTTATAAGCTGGTGTATCTAAATTTTCCAATAAATCTACGGCTGTCTCATCAAAAGGTGTTGAAAAAACTGTGATCCCAATCTTTTTTCCATATTCAAACATTATTTTATGCCACTCATAAGGTGTTTCAGCCCATTTATATAAATCATATAATTTATATCCATCCCAAAGCCCCCCTTTGATTAAAAAATCTGGTAAATCACAATTTATCGTCATAGTTTCAGCTGTATATGTTTGAAGTTTAATGGCATGAGCACCACATCTTTTTGCTTCATCCATTGTTTTCAATGCTCTTTCTAATGATCCATTGTGATTAGCTGATAATTCTGCAATAATAAAAGGAGGATGATTTTGCCCTATGATATGGTTTCCAATCTTTATTGTCATTAAAATTATCTAATCATTCTATAAACTTCAAAAGCTTCTGCTAAAAAAATACCCACATTAAAACCTCGATGTTGTGCAAGCACCTCAGCATGCTTAATACTTCTTGTATGAGGAGGGTCTCTCATTTCTTCTTCATATGCTTTGAGCGCATCTATTTTTATTTTAAAATGTTTTGAAATATCAACAAAAGTTTTCGGATTAAATGATGAATGATATGCACTGGACCACTCAGTACTTGATAAAACTTCAAAACCATAAATTTCCTTAACGCTAAAGTTTGGAATAGGCCTACAAGCTGTCATGACTGCCTTATGTGTTATTTGATGATCTACATTTAAATCATTGTGATAATGAGTATAAATTATACTTGGCTTTAAATCATGTATAATTGGCTCTATCTTTTGAACAACATCAAGAAGAGCAATTTTATCCATTTTATTATCCTCAAATTCAAAAAAATAAGAGTTTTTAATGCCTAGTATAGATTGAGCCAGTTTTGAGGCTTCCATTCTACTATTGATTTTAATTTCTGTATAATTAGCTCTTGATTTAACACCATCAGACATAAAAATTGAGTATACATTATCCCCCTCTGAAACATGCTTTGCGATAGTTCCTCCACATCCTAATGCTTCATCGTCGGGATGTGCCGCAACGACTAATATATTTTTCATTTAAATTTATCTTTTTTTATAATCACTTTAGCTTCTATAAAGTCATCTTTCAAATTTGAATGTGAAAACTCAAATTTTAAATCTCCATAATTTATATATGCTTTAGGATATGTTGGGGCATCTAGCATACGAATAAAATCATATATACTTGATAAACTACTATTTAACGGAAGTAAACTTTCTTTAATTCCTCGGCGATTGAAATAAGTAGGGTTATTGTTTTGTGTAACTGGGGACGGTTTGTTTTCAATTATCCAAATCATAATTTCTAAAGAAAGATTATTTGCAGTTCTATATATATCTTCTGCCCTACCATTTAGTAATAAGGGTTTTTTTATATAAATAGGTCCTGCATCAAGTTCTTCTACCATTTTGAAAGCGCTTATCATAGTTTCTTTATTTCCATTTAGAATTAAATTCTGTAAAGGTGAACCTCCTCTACCAAAAGGTAGATCAGTTATATGAAAACATACACATTCGTGTTTTTTTATAATTTCTGATGATACTTTCCAATTCCAATGCAAAAAAAATAAAAAATCAGGTTTAGAAATTTTAACTAAGACTGAATCTAATTGAGCAGGTGTCGAAACAAAAAACCAATTTAATTTTTTTTTTTTAGTAAAAGTTTCAAAAATTTCTTTATTCCATGGCTTGCTACCAGCAACTATTATATTTTTCATTATTTATATAATAAACTATTTCTATAAAAATAAGTAACGTACTTATCTTTGGTGTTAACTTTTTTTTTAAAACCTGATTTTTCAAATGTCCTACATGATGCTATATTGGCTGTTTTAACTTCACCAAAAAACTGTGAAATTCCTTCTTTTTTATATTTTTTTAAAGCAACACCAATTAGCTTGTGACCAATTTTTTTATTTCTAGCAAATTTTACGAGAGAAAAGTCTATAAACCATCTTTTATTTTTTTTTTCGATACGTACTTGACCTACGGGTAACATTTCTTTTGTATTTATAATAAGAATTTTACAATTATTAGAATTGTTTAAACAATTTTGAAACCAATTTTTATGCTCATTTAATGAAATAACTTTTTTATTAAAAGAATTTTTTCTTACTAAAGGGTCATTAGCCCATTCTAGCAGTAACCCCTCATCTTCATATTTTGCAAAATGAGGGATTAATTTTGTTTTAGGTGAAAGTGTTAAAATAGAAGCTACTTTTTCTGCCCCTCTTCCATTAGTAACACTTTTACATGTTTCAGAAAAATTCTTTAAATCTTTGTGAAGATATTTTTTTATTGCTTTTATAATTTTTTTTTCACTTATCTTATTATAATGACCTATCCAATAAATAAGATTTTGTTTATTCAATTCTTTTGCAATTGGTATTTGATTTTTTGATATTGTTATCACTAAAGATGGCAAACCTAGACAGCATCTTTCCCAAGTTGTAGTACCACATGCTCCTATCGCTAAATCTGCTTTTAAAATTAAAGGTGCTAAACTTTTTCTCTCATTGTAAAATTTAATATTTTCAAATTTGTTTTTAAACTTATTAATAATTTGGTTATTTTCTCTATTAAAATTAATAACTACGTTAATTTTTAAATAGTCAATATCTAAACTTGATAAAGCAGATAATGTAGCATCAATTAAATGGGTTTGATTAGTCCCTCCAAAATAAATTAAAATTTTTTTAGGAAAACCACTCCTTGGTTTTGCTTTAAAATGTAAATTTTTATAAATATTCTGAAGTAATGAATATTTTGGCCCCAATAAGATACTAGACCGACTTGGCAAAAGATGATTGTACCTTTTTTTGTAATTTGCAATTAGATTTTGATCTAATAATAAATCACAATCATGTTTACGATTTGCAAGATCATCTATAATTAAGATATTCTTTACGTATTTTCTAACTTTTTTTTCCCATTTAATATCTATACCATAATGATCAACTATTAGCCAATCTACTTGTTTTTTTTCTATTGCTTTGATTGTTAATTTTGCATCCTCATTCAAATTTTTATTTAGCTTAATTAAGTTGCTATCAATATTATTATTTTCTAATTTTTTATTTTTTTTTTTTATACTAGAAAGAATTATTACTTTAAAATTCTCTTCATAAATTTTTTTAATTAAATCACGATTGTAGTCTTTACAAAGAAATGTACATTTTTTTCCTCTTTTTTTTAATTCCTTGGCCAAAGTTAAACATCTGACTAAATGTCCAATACCGATATTAAGTGATGCATCTACTCTAAAAAAAAAATTCATTTAATAAATTTTTTTGAAACTTCAAACATTCTTTCAGCAATAAACCAATCTTCGATAGTATCGATATCTAATGCTCTATTACGAGGTATCAGTATAGGAAAAGAATTCTTTCCAATTATTTTTTTTTTTTTGAGCCACGTAGCTGTTGATCCCCAATAAAATTGGCCAGCATCATGAAACGTTTCTTTTAAATCTTGAGACCTAGAATAATAATACTTTGGGTAAGTCATATTTACTTTTTTATTTTTATTTAAAATAAATGATCTTTGGATAGGATATGCAAAATTTGTTGCTGAAAAGACATAATCATATTCATTTAATTTTAAAAGTTTTAACCCATGCTTTAAATCAGATATTTTTAAAAATGGAGCTGTTGGATATAAGCAACAAACATAGTCTGGCTTTTGATCAATTTTAATATACCAATTAATTGCATGTTTAATTACATCAGATGTTTGGGCAAAGTCATTAGATATTTTTTTAGGTCTTTTAAATGGTACCTCTACACCTAACTTTTTCGCTAAATTGGCTATATCTTGATTGTCTGTGCTTACAATTATTTTGTCAAAAAAATTACTTTTTTTGGCAATCTCAACAGACCAAGCTATTATTGGTTTACCACAAAAATTTTTAATATTTTTTTTTGGAATACGTTTACTTCCTCCTCTAGCAGGTATTATACAATATTTCATTTAAATAAAATTTTCTTTATAGTTTTAACTATATATTCTAATTCTTTTTTTTTAATACTTGGAAAAATTGGGATGCTTATTGACTGTCGGTGAAATTTTTCTGAAATAGGATAATCATTTTTCCTGAAACCTAATTTTTCATAATATGGATGTCTGTGAACTGGGATATAATGCAAGTTAACAGCAATTTTATTTTTTCTTAACTCAAAATAAACTTGTTTCTGAGTTTTAAAAGATGATTTTAAATCTACTGTTATTGGATACAAATGATAACTTGAGTAAACATTTGGATCTTGCCAAGGCAAGTTAATTGGTAAATCCTTTAAGTGTTTATAATAAAACTTTGCTATTTGATTACGTCGTTTTACATTTTTATCTAAACGCTTCATTTGACTTAAGCCTAATGTTGCTTGTATATCATTCATTCTGTAATTAAATCCAAGGTCAATTTGTTGATAATTCCATATTTCATTTTTAGATCTTTTCTTCATAAATATCTTATCATTCGTTATTCCATGGGTACGTAATCTACTCATCTTATCAAATATTTTTTTGTTGTTAGTTAATGCCATCCCACCCTCAGCTGTAGTAATTATTTTTACTGGATGAAAACTAAAAACAGTAACATCGCTATACTTGCAAGCACCTACTTTAATTTTACCGTAAGCAGCACCAATCGCATGAGATGCATCTTCAATAATTTTAAACCCAAATTTTTTTGACAACTTATGGATAGCTCGCATTTCACAGGGTTGACCAGCAAAATGAACTGGAACTACAATTTTTGGTAATCTGCGTGTTTTTTTTGCATTATACAATTTTTTTTGTAAAGCTTCAGAGCACATATTATAAGTCTTTGGATTGATATCTACAAAGTCAACTTTGCTTCCACAATATAAACCACAATTAGCTGAAGCAACAAATGTGTTAGGCGTTGTCCAAAGTCTATCACCTTTTTTTAAACCTAAAGCCAAACATGCGATATGTAATGCAGAAGTAGCACTGTTTACTGCTAGTCCATATTTTGAATTACAATATTTTGAAACTATTTTTTCAAATCTTGGCACTTGTGGGCCTTGAGTTAAAAAATTAGACTTTAAAACATTTAAGACTGAGTCAATATCATTTTTATTAATATGATGTTTACCATATGGGATCACTTTTACATTTTCCCTATTTTATCTTGATTTTTTTTTATCCATTTCCTAAGTTCTGAAATTTTCATCCATTCTTTATTGTTTTTTGAATTATAAAGAAACTTAGTGTCAACCTTTTTACCTTTTCCAATTCTTTTTGGGTCATTATTCCAAAAATTTATTGAAGGCAATATCTTGAAATATTCAGGATACTCATACGTATAAAGAGCATCCTCTGTACCTATCATTTGTTCGTGTAATTTTTCACCAGGTCTAATTCCAACTTCTTTTTGTTCTGCATTTTGATTTACTGATAATCCTATATCAGTCACTTTCATTGAGGGAATTTTTTTAACATAAATTTCACCTCCTTGCATATCACTAAAAGCAAACCAAACTAATTTTACTCCCTCTTCTAATGATATCATAAACCTGGTCATACGTTTATCTGTTATAGGTAGGGGTTTTCCTTTCGGTATTGACATAAAATATGGGATTACAGAACCCCTTGAACCCATTACATTTCCATATCTGACAACTGAAAACATGGTATTATGTTCTCCACTATATGAATTACCTGAAACAAACAATTTGTCAGATGTCAATTTTGTAGCTCCATAAAGATTTGCTGGGCTGCTAGCCTTGTCAGTCGAAAGAGCTATTATCTTTTTCACACCTTTATCAATACTGGCATCAATTAAGTTCATAGCACCTAAAATATTTGTTTTAACACATTCAAATGGGTCTAATTCTGCTGTAGGCACAATCTTTGTAGCAGCTGCATGAATAACATAATTAATTCCGTCTAAAGCTCTATATAAGCGATCCTTGTCTCTTACATCTCCTATTATAAATCTAACACGAGAGTCATCTTTAAATGATTTTGCCATTTCCCATTGCTTCATTTCATCTCTCGAAAATATAACCATTTTTTTTGGATTAAATCTTTTTAAAGTCATTGGGACAAATGTCTGACCAAATGAACCTGTGCCTCCGGTAACTAATATTGATGATTTTTTAAGCATTTTTTCTATATTGAAACATACTTTTCTATAATATTATTTCTTTATAATTAATTGATAAACCTATTTATAAATAAAATCAAAATAAATGATGTTTTTTTAAAAGGTTTTATCATCAAGCATCATGATATCTTTTAATAATATTTGAGCATTAGTTTTAGAAGAATTTGTAGATGTGAGATAATTCTTTATATACGCTTCATAACAAAGTTTATCCACGTTTAAATATTTCGAAATATCTTCCAAATTTTCATCAATATTTATTGGAATAGTGTTAAGCAACTTTGATATTTTGTTGACTCCTGCCATAGCTAAACTGTCTTTTTTTAATTCATTACTGTAAATAAAAATGACTGGCTTTTTAAAAAATATTGCGTAAGAAATCGCCGTGCTCTGTCTAGTAATTACAAAATCTGAATTCCTTACAAGTTCAAGTGTTTTTCCATACACAACATTTCTTCCACCAAAAGTTAAATCATTTTTTTTGTAAGAGGTTTTTGGATGTGCTGCAATTTCTACTTCTAAGTTTGCTTTTTTTTCTATCTTATCAAGAAATAAATTTAGAGAAGGATACCACTTATTAACAGTTAAAAATGTTTTTTTTCCTATAGCAATATCGTCCGACCCAAACATCGGTCCTGCACCATCAAGAAGCACTACTTTTTTTTTTGAAATTTTAGTTTGATTAAATGATGATTTAATATTTAAAAGAATTTTGTTATAATCCCAACTATTTCCAGCCAAAAATTTGGTTTTTTTTTTAATTTTAGATATGGAGTTTTTATTTTTTTCTTTTTGGTCTCCTGCATAAATACAATAATTTGGGTAGGCTTGAGTAAAATTAAAAATTAAAATATAGAAGCGTTTTAAAATATTCTTTATCGTATATTTTATTGTTCTTTTTATATTTTTAGTCCATATTAAAGGTACCCCACTGTTGTCATATGTGACTGAATTAAATCCAAGTTTACTTTGAACTATTAAAAAAAATAATGACGATAGATAGCCCGGTGTAACAAAATTCATTATAAATACGTTTTTATTATAATATTTATTTTTAATATAATTAAATTCTAAAATTAATTTCCTGTAAGAACTGATAATTTTTATATCATCACCACTATATTGTGATGCAGATATGCCTTTATTAAACTTAATAGAAGATAAAAGAGATAAATCCCAAATTACAACATTTGTATATTGTTTTAAATATTCAATTTCAAATCGATCATAATCAAACTTTTTAAATTTACTATCTACTGCAACAATAATTAATTTTGAAATTTTATCTTTATTTGTCATTCTTATTTTTTAAATTCTTCTTTTGGAAAATTTTTTTCAAAATTAAGTTGAAATTGTTTTTACAAAACTATTATAAATTTTTTCAGTCTTTATAAGCATCTG
>MDSW01012392.1_pt1 | contig 12140 bp, 6 predicted proteins | sample 811171 | NCBI WGS metagenome assembly MDSW01 (sample SAMN05326641, study PRJNA326480) | marine metagenome | isolation source: seawater | place: Atlantic Ocean: North West | collected 2012
CCAACTCCGCCAGATCTTTTTCATTCTCAAGGGATATATTTTGCTCGAGTGCTGCCAAAGCAACTGATCTGTACATTGCTCCAGTGTCCATATGGTACCAGCCCAATTCGTGAGCAAGCGCTTTCGCTGTGGAGCTTTTCCCTGCACCAGCAGGCCCATCAAGCGTGATGATTTTCACTGAAAATAATCTCCAGGTCGACTAATTCATAACGATGCAGCAGGCACTCAATTGCGTTCCCGTCAATCACGAGACCCGCTTCGTTGGTTCCTTGTGATTCATGTACTTCACCATTCCAGCAAACGTGGGTTACTTTTCGGCTGAAGTTGAGTCTCATCCTGCGCTCTTGCCCACATGATTCAAGCAAGCGGAGACAGAGACCGTCTTCCACCGAATCATTACTGAGTGTGGCGGCCGATACGAGACGAACGTTTGGGGGTAGCCTTAGCGGCATCTGAGGTGGCTGGAGCGAGCCTGTTGCAGCCCATTCGAACCCCGAGTTGACTGCGTGAGGCAAGTCGATCCCAAGAGCAAGTTGAAACGTCTGAACATGAGTGACACAGTCTGTCGTTAATACCGTATCGAGCGTGTGCGAACTACTCCGCACATGCCACGGATGACAACCAGTAAAAATTTGTAACCCGCTGGACGCAGCAAGCGATAGCTGTTGTTCATCCTGACGGGATAACGCACTACCACTACGAACGACAGAAAGAAGCCAAGGGGAAAAAATACGCTGGCGATCAGTTTCTACACATTGTGTTTGAACAGTCCGGTAAAGATCACAGAAATCATTTTCATTCCAGGCGAACCGACATGCAAAAAATCGACTCAAGGCGTCACTTGTAGAAGGCACAAGCGAATGCAGTTCTTGCGAGGGCTCAACTACTATTGATACCGACACTGCGGACCCGTCCAATATAAAATGTATTTTCTGAGAGAATCGAGCGAGCACAGAACCATTGTCATGGATCAAAGTACCGTGGCTTTCAATACCATCTTCACAGCGATCAACTCGATCGGCCACCATCTCTGAATACTGGAAGTCTGAGGAATGAGATCCAGGCTCATCCCAACAAAGAGCGAGTTGTTGTGACAATCGATTCCGACCATCTTTTTGATCACGAACTGATACGATCCCACCGGTTTGCCGATGCACCCTGACGACTAGATTCTTGCTACGTAACGTCAGAGCGTCTTGAGATTTTTGCCGTCTCGGCAGCCACTTACTGAGAAAATCTTTCCACCATCGTTGAGTAACGCTCTCCGAGGACTTCGTGTCGCCTCGTTCTTGAAGCACCTCTTCGTTACTACAATATGATTGTAAAATATTTTGATATCTGCCCTGATTGTCTACTAGCTGACACGACTCGACAGAAATAATATCCGGCTGCGACATGGAACTTGATTCAAATTTATCGTGATGAGCAACGCCAGCGACCTTCGTGCCCGGTGAAAGACCAACACGAAATCCGTCTTGTTCGAATGAAACTGGGAAAGAGAGGTCGGCAGTTTCGCCAAGCAGCGTTTCTGCGGTACAGAATCGACCAAAAATATTCGTCCATGATGCGGCTCGACGAAGTAATTCAAACCACGGACTTGCGGTCCCTGCATGATGACAGAACATAATCAGAACCATATGGTCGTGATCCATGGCATCGCTTAATGTCGAACTTAGGGAGAGCACAGCCGCAGAACTACGAGCGTCGAGCATTTTTGGCTCAAGTGCGTCAAGCTGATCTTTACTTTCATTTCTCCACTGGAACCGTGCGGCTCCAGCAGACGGCATAGGGAATCCATCAAAACTTGACCACAACACTCCCTGATACCCAAGCCGCTGCAAAACTGGCAAAAAGAGAGACGCACGTGGCCCAGCATGGCAGCCAAATATCTGCGGAAGAACACCGGCAGCTTTTTGCCATACGGCCCTTCCTTCAGCTACCTCGCGATCCAGCTGTTCTGGCGACATCAGAGCAACTGGAAGATTTCCGGACACGCTGCCGAGCAAAGACAGAGAGCCGTCAGCAACCCTGTTTTGTATTAATTCGACAATGCTAGATAACGATTGATCAAGACAACTGACCGTCTTTGTATCGGCCAATAATGTTGTCGGAACTGGAGACTGCAATTCACTCTGCAGCGTTGCTACAGAGCTTTCTGAAAAAAGGACCAGATCGAGGCACCAGCACTCAACTGGGTAAAAGTGATCTCGTGCAGCCTCAAGGCACTGGAACGCCTGTGTCAATTTTTCTTGTGCGAGTACCGACTCATCATCCCTCCAAGCTTTCGCTGCTTCAACAACAACTTCTGGAAAGCCGGTTTGATCCAAATTCGTATCGGACCGCATACGACTGGCTAACCGTTCAAATAGTAAAACAGTCAGACCGAGCGAACGAAAATCCTCAGCAAAAGAGACCTGCCATTTAGATAATGTTTCAAGCTGTCTGCCGATTGAAGAATCGGTCGTCATCTCGGCACAACATGCTTCAAGCATTTCTAAAAGGAATGATTCAGAAGCATCTTGGTGAAGAAAATTTTGTCCTGCAATAAATGGCGGGGAAGCTCCAGTTGCAAATCGTTCGGAAAGTCCTTCCGGGACAATCCCTATGATTTTCCCTTCACGAGTCCAGGGCAAGTCAACACTCGCCCAGCCAGGAAGTCCGCCTGATACACAAATAACAAAAGGGTGCCACGCAACTGTCCATGCATTAAGAATCGCTGATGCATCATCGTTTTCAATCCATTCAGACAAATCTTCAAGCGAGTGACACGGAAGAAAGACCGCCACTTCTGGTCGAGAATATTGCTCAGAATTATTCATATCAAACTGCCAGTTCTCGCAAGACCGCTTTCCAGTCGGCAAAAAGTGCACACGAAGCACCGCTTTATCTCGTACCAACGGAAAAGTGAGAAATAGAATGTAGCCTATTCCGAACAATACACTCTGTCCTGCTGGCCGTTTTGACACAATGTAACGGGTTTGCTTATTCACCGTTTGACACTAGAAAACGCGAACTCATACAGTTCCTGTATGGTATCCTTCCTGAGTGTAAACTTTAGGTAGAATTTGATTTGATTCCCATTCGATGGTGGGATAGTTTCCTTTCAATTTATTTGTGAACAAACGGGTGCGGCATGGCACGCTCGCAAAACGTCTGGGGTATTGATATCGGCAAGTGTGCGCTGAAGGCCTTGCGCTGCAGCCGTTCCCCAGATGGGGAAACCCTTGTAGCTGAGTCTTTCGATTACGTCGAATACCCCATGTTGCTTACTCAGCCTGAAGCTGACCCAGGGGAACTTGTCCGAGATGCCGTAGAGGAATTTCTCAGTCGTAATGATATCTCCGGAGACACGATCGCCGTTTCAGTTCCGGGGCAGGCAGGGCTCAGCAAGTTCATTAAATTGCCCCCTGTTGAAGCAAGCAAGATTCCGGACATTGTCACCTATGAAGCCCGGCAACAAATACCATTTCCACTTGAACAGGTTATATGGAGTTGGCAAAGACTCGAAGGTGGAATTGAGGAGAGTGGCTTTGTGATTGATGCTGAAATTGCACTTTTTGCAATGAAGCGAGATCAGGTTGCAAAGGCTCTCGAGCCGTTCAAGGAAGCCGATATTGAAATCGACATCCTGCAACTGAGCCCAGTCTCTCTAGCGAACGTCGTCATGTTTGATCAACTCCCCAAACTGAGTGAAGTTGATCCAGAAGCTCCCCCTCCATCGATTGTTTTGGCTTCAATGGGCGTGGATTCAACAGATCTTATTGTTACAAATGGGCTGAAAATTTGGCAGCGGACGATGCCTATTGGTGGCAGTAATTTCACTCGGGCTCTCGTTCAGGGAATGCGGATGACATTCCCAAAAGCAGAAAACCTAAAGCGCAATGCCGCACGGGCTGACGATCCGAAAAAAGTCTTCCAGACCTTGAGACCTGTGTTCAACGAATTTGCCAGCGAATTACAGCGATCTCTGAATTACTTTACTGGACAAGATCGTAATGCGAAAATTGGTCAGGTCTTGCTTGTTGGTAACGCTGCAAAACTTCGTGGACTCAGCGACTTTCTTGCAAAACAACTCCAGCTTGAAGTACATCGTTTGCGGGAATTCAAGCGGCTTGAGGGAGATCTCATTCTGAAGACTCCTGCCTACCGTGAAAACCAACTGGCCTTTGCGACGGTGTATGGATTAGCGATGCAAGGATTGGGTGTCGCGAGCATACGAACCAACCTCTTGCCGAGCGATGTCACTCGGGACCGATTAATACAGGCCAAGAAACCTTGGGCAGTTGCTGCCATGTTAGGCCTTTTGGTTGCCGCACTCATTAATTTTCTCGGTATATATGTTGCCTGGAGTAGCTACTCTGAAAGTCTTTTCGCAGATGCGTTTACACAAATTGACTCCGTTGTTTCAAAGTCATCACAAATCCAAAGCAGTATTCAGCAGGCCCAATCTGAACAGCTCGAAATCCTGGATACACAGCAGCGATTAATTCAAATCGGCGATCGTCGTTTTCAAACTCTTGAATTAATTCGCACGATAGAGTCCATGATTCCTCGCGATGAACCGGACAAGACTGATGAAGTGCTTCGAGATGAAATCAAGGAAGCCGAGGCCGCACGTGCTGAAGAAGAAGCTCGTGCAACTCAAACGATCTCTGCAGTAACACCGACTATTCCGATTTCAATTAATTACGATGAGCTTCATGTCGACTCTTTGGACTGCCAGTATTTCGAAGATCTCTCTACTTGGTTTGAGCCAATTGAAGAAGACTGGAGAAGCACAATCGCTGCAGCAGAGCTTGGAAGTTTTGATAACGAAGAGCCTTCTAAAGCTGAGCCATCTGAAGCCGATTCTGCGGATGACTCGAACCCTGAAACGAGTGTTGAAGGTAATGAGAGCACAGATACCATTGCCGATGAATTCGAGGAGAATGAGCCAGAAAGTCCTTCAGGCGCCGGTTGGGTCATCCAAATTGTGGGGCATCATTTTCACAACGAGGATTATCACGCACCATTTGAGGGCCGGACCTATCTTCGGACGACATTGATCGAATCTCTTTTGGGTGAAAGAGGAGAAATTGTAACGGTATCTGCTGGCCCAATGGCTGGAGAAAAAGTTTTGCCGAAGGAGATTGGTATTGGCTTTCCGGCCATCATCGAATCCAACCCAATCGAGGACTACTGGGTATCGACGGCTGTTGACAGTATTGCTGATGATGGGATGGGAATGGGTCCAAGCCGAATCCCAACCAGAGGAGCCGGTGGAGAATTGATGGAAGATGGAATAGAGTTAAAAAAATACCGATTTGTAATCCAATTTGTCTGGAAACCAAAAACACCGGGAGCTGTTGAATTGGTTGCTGAAAGCGGAAGTGGCGATTATTAACAATAAATTCGAGCGGTAATAAAAAACGCACGAATCGAGCCCTTTATTAAAATTGGAAAGACTATGGTTGAAATTCCAGAGGATATCAAAGGTTATCTAAAGCAAGTACAGAAGTATCACTTCTGGCTACTAGCGCTGCTTATGCCACTTGTACTTGTCCCTCTTGCATTTACTGCCGATGCAAAGCTTCTTAATGAAATAAATACTCGCTCATCTGCCGTAAAATCAAAAGTTGATTCGATTAACTCTGTTGCGGGCAAGAAGGTAGAAGGTCTCGAGGAGTTTGGACATCCACAATCAGATTGGGCAGCGGTGATCACACGTTCAAATAATACTCTGCGTGAACAAATTCTCGCTGAGTGGACATATCTTTGGGATCAACAAAAAGATATTCGAATGTGGCCTACAGCTGCTGATATTGGGGCTGATTTCTTGAGGGCAATTAGTCGCTTGAAACCTGATGAAAACTTGCCTACTCGTTTTCGAGACCGGTATCTCCAGAGAATTCGTCGTGTTGTCCAAAAGCTACCCGCGCGAATTGATGCAAAAGAATCAATGGAAGCACTTGGAGGGGGTAGCGGATTCGAGAGGGGTGAGTTTGGAATGCCTCCAGACATGGATATCACCGATGATGACACGGACAACAAGGTTATCTGGGATGCGATGGACCAAAACGAGCTATTTCAGACTTTTTACTGGACATCGACACCCTCAACAAAGCAAATTCTTCTCGCACAAGAAGAGCTCTGGGCATATGAAATTCTTTGCGATGCAATCGCACAAGCAAACAATGAGTCGACTGGCTCCCATAATGCAACAATTCCTTATATCAGCCAACTGGCAGTTGGATATCGTGCTGCGGAAGAAGATCCTGGTGGACGCAAGGGGGGGCGATTAAAAACAAAATCAGCTGGTGGCTTTGACGAATACATGGAAATGGACATGGAAATGGGAATGGATGGCGAGATGATGGGCAAGCCAGCGAATCCTCGATTTGCTAACGTCGGCGGGTACGGCATGGAGGAGGAAATGTATGACGAATTTACAGGCATGCCAATTGATTCAGCTTCAGAAGATAATGACGAGGCTCTGCTAAACTGGATTTATGTAGATTCCGAGGGAACGCCTTTAGAAAGTGAACTCGTTGCAGAATCACCAGACACAAAATTTGTTCATTACATCCCATTTTGCTTGAAGGGTCGGGTGGACCAGAGAAAAATGGACTTTCTTCTTCGAGCATTCGCAACCATGTCAGTGCCAATTGACGTCCGACAAGTCAGGGTAAATCCTGGCAGTGCTGATTCCATGTATGGTGACGAAGGAATGTATGGTGACGGTGAGATGATGGGCGGGATGGGCCCAGATGCCATGTCTACCGATGGTGTTCGGCGTTATGATTTTAATGTCGAACTGAGGGGAACGATTGCACTTGCCCAGAAACCTGATGCGACAGTCTTGGGACTAGATACTGAATCACAAGAATGAGTAAGGAGGATTTCTTTTATGGGACTTCCGAAAATAAAATTTACACCTGAAGCAATCTTTGGATTCGTTGCAAACCATGGTGAAAAAATACTTGTTGGAATTGTAGTGCTATGCAGTTTGCCGCTTGCTTGGGGTGGCATTAATGCTTTGAGGTTGAAGACTCGGTCGTCAAAAGAAGACCCTGCTCAAATCATGCGTCTAGTCGAAAATGCAGACAGCTTATTAAATCGACCACTCCCAACTGATCAACAAGCGGAACTCAATAAAAACCTTGGTTCTACAAGCGTTGATCCTAGTGCTTCGCTCGAAGCATGGAATCCTACTGAGATTAGTAGGCTATCCGTTGACTCGGGATTAAATCGTCCCCTGCTTGGCGACATACAACGACGACAGGTTCCTGTCATTTTCCCGCTTGAGCAATTAGTTGCTAACGCTGGAGTAGTTGCCATTGCGAATCAAGATGATCTTCTTATGGATGGAGACCCCTCTTTTGCAGGAGGTTTCCCTGAAATGGAAATGATGGAAGACCCAATGGGCATGCAGCCCACCGTCATGTCACCACCAGCAAAAAAAATGCCATACGTGCTTTTGACTGGCCTTGTCCCTTTTCGCAAACAAATCGATGAATACATTGCGCTGTATTCGCGAGCAAGTTATCAAAGTCCAGAACGCGACTTACCTATCTGGCATGACTATGCCGTTGAGCGTTTGGAAGTTCGGCCCGACGGTGGGGGTGAATGGAAGGTGATTGACATCACTCGTCTGTACGAAGACTGGAAAGACAACTGGGCCGGCACTGCAACTGACTCAGTTCCTCAGCAATTTATACTACCTTCAACACAAAATCTCTTTGATCCTGCTGATGTGCCATTCGGCTACTGGAGCCCTCTCCCAACGCTTGCGGCCAGACCCACGCTCAATGGCGTAGATACCATGTCCGGTGGGGACCCAGGAATGGGTGGCCCTGGCTACGGCTCATCATGGGGCCTACAGTCGATCCACCCTTGGGCAAAAGATGAGATGAAAGAGTTGCTTGCAGAACAAAAACAGTTGGCACTTGAACAGCAAGAAAACATGGGGCTTGGTGGTGAAATGGGATACGGCATGGACTCTGGTGGTGAATTTGGCGGTGGAATGACTGGGACCACCACAGGCACCTTCAGTCCATTCCGAGACATCGAGATGGGCATGGACGAAGGAGGCATGGAGGAACAGTATGATGAAAGCATGATGATGGGCTATGGTGGCGAAGGCGAAGGAATGATGATGCTCGACCAAGACTATTGCCTCTTCAGATTTATTGACACAAGTGTTGAACCTGGTCGGCTCTATCGATACCGAGTGACTCTTCGCGCCTGGAATCCAAACTGGAATCTCCCTAAAAAATTTCTTGAAAGTCCCGAAGCGGCTGACGAGCAATTTGTACAATCGGCCACCTCAGAACCGTTCCCCAGTCTGGACGCTACGCCTATTCATGTACCGGCAGACAACCTGCTCCTTGCACGACTTTTATTACGGGATGAAAAGAAGGTGTATGGGCTAGGGGTGAGTGATCAGGAACTCCTTGTTCTCGATAGCAATGAGGATTCAGGAAACTTTGAACTGCATTCGATTGAAAGTAAGCCTGGAAACATTGTCGGGAGCAAAAAAGGCAAGCGAAAGATTAAGCAATTCAACAATCAAAGAATCTCTGTTCCGCCACATAATGTTGATAGTGACCAAACACTGTTGGCGGTAGTTGGGCAACAAACTATCGATGGGAAAAAGCGTCCAGGAAGGGGATTCGTTCCACCGGAGCCCTTGGAGATCCTCATTACTGATTCCGCTGGAACTCTTGAGGTCATTTTGGCAGATGCATGTGAAGAAACTGTTCGAGAATACTTGCCAACTCTCCCCGGATTTCAACCACCACAAGCGGTCGATCCGAGCATGATGGAAGAAATGGAAATGGAAATGATGGGCTTCTAGCGAATGTCGCCTCTCACACGAACAGCCTAACGACCCCCAGACTGAGATCCGCTCGAATGTTTATGACAAAACTTTTATTCCAGAACAGATCCTTGTCCATACCGCACGCTGGTCTTTTTCTGCTTATCTTGGCTTGCTACGCCGATTCTGTTTCAGCGCAGAACGAACCACGGTACAAAAACATGGCTTCTCTTGAAGCTTCAAACGAGATGAAGGCGTATCAAAAAGACCTTCGGTCTGGTGCACAATTTGCGGAAAAACATCAGCAACTTCTATTGAACGAAGGACTTCCGCAACTATTTATTGATGGCAATCGGCTCGATAGGGCACAGGTGCGGCAACGTCTTGAAAAAATATTTTTTGAGTCAATAGCTGATTCCGCTGCACACAAGAAGGCAACAGACACGGCCGTCAAACAGTTGACTACTTTGGCTCGCAGTGAACAAATTTCTATCAATGGAAGCATTAATGCTGCCCTATTTCTCGGAGATCTGAGGGACAAGCAAGGTCAGCTACTCACAACAGCAACACAACCACTTTCCGAGATTGTATCTGATGATTCTGTCACACCTTCCGTGCGTATCGCTGCTTTGACGGGACTTGGAAAGAAAATACAAGCCTTGAAAGCATCGGGGGGCACCAACCAACTGTCGGAAGCAGACATAATCCTACCTGCCCTGAGTACAATCGTCGCACTCCCTGCAGAATCCGTACCGCCGGTTGGTCGAGACTGGATGCAACGGCAGGCATTCAAAGTTTCTAGCGACATGCTTGAAATCATGGATGATTCACCACAAAAACTCGAAGCCGTAGTAAAAAATGCCGCGATAATTCTTAAAAATTCAAATCGCTCTATCGACCTCCGAATTCGTGCGGTCGTCTTCCTCTCTAACTCTGCCCGTGTTGGAATCACTGTACCAGCAAATGAAATCCTGACAGCTGCTGAAGAACTTGTAAAAGAATCGCTTCGTGATGCGTATGGCATCATTCAAGACAAAAAATTCGAGGAGGAAGTAACCGGACTGAGTGATATGGGCATGGGCGGTGAAATGATGGGCTATGACGGGATGGGCATGCCTGTCGAGACTGAAAAGAATTACCTGCCAATCACCTACTTCGTTCGAGCTAGTTGGCGCCTTGTAACGCTTGCTGATTCAATGACTCGCCTCGCACAACAACTCGACAACAATAAAGACCAATACGAAGAGAGTGCGAAACGCATTCGTTCCTATGGAGTCAAGCTCTACGAAGAACCAAAAGATTCATCTCTTTTAAGTGCTCTTGAAGCTTTTGATCCAGAATCCATTGTACCCGAAGCAGATGACCCAGAGTCTGAGGATCCTGACAAAGAAACAACTCCTAAGAGATTGTCCCCGTTCAAACTACGGTGAGATATTCGTCGCCTACTTCTTAATTAATTCACGAACAGACATGCCTGATGGAATCATTGGCAACACCTGTTCCTGATATGGCACTTGAACATCCAGAAGTGCAGGCCCGTCAGAATCTAGCAACCGCGTTAAAGCTGATTCCAGGTCCTTCTTTTCAGATATGGTCTCGGCCTGCCATCCAAAACCTTGTGCAATGGCTACAAAATCTGGATAACGGGCATCTGGGGAAATTCCGTCACCCTGACCTGAGGCCTCAGGGTTTCCAACTGGCCCGAGGTAGGTGTGCGCCCGATTCCCCTTAAAGAAGCGGTCTTCCCACTGCACGACCATACCTAAATGTTGGTTATTCAACAGGAGAACCTTGACGGGAATATTTTCGCATGTGCACGTTGCAAATTCTTGAATGTTCATCAGGATGCTGCCGTCTCCATCGATATCAATGACGATATCGTCCGGACAGCCTATTTTTGCACCCATTGCCGCCGGCAATCCAAAGCCCATCGTCCCAAGGCCACTTGAAGAAAGCCATGTTCTCGGTCGCCTGAATTTATAAAACTGTGCAGCCCACATCTGATGCTGGCCAACCCCGACAGCCACAACCGTATTGCGCTCTGCCGTCAAACGAGATAATTCTGCAATAGCCTCTTGAGCAAGAATACCTGGGTACGTTTCATCAAATGCGAAAGGATCTTCTTTCTTCCAGCTAGCTATCTTCGCATGCCATTCATCCAAGCCCTCTTCTGGTGGCTCTACAATCTCATTGAGTTGTGACAGGGCTTCGTTGACATCGGCTACGATTGGTATGTGAACTAACTTATTCTTATTAATTTCCGACGGATCGATATCTATATGCACGATAAATCCATGCTGGGCAAATTCTTCTACTTTACCCGTGACACGATCATCAAATCGAACACCAACTGCGATGAGCAAATCTGCCTCGTCAACCGCATAATTTGCGTAGACACTGCCATGCATTCCTAGCATGTCAAGCGACCTCTGGTTATCACCAGGAAACGCACCAAGCCCCATCAGTGTCATTGTGACTGGTATTCCCGTTTTCTCAACGAGTGTTCGCAAGTTTTCAGAAGCATCCCCCGCAATGACTCCACCACCTGCATAAATCACTGGTCTTTTTGAACGTCGGATCGCAGCTGCAACCTGCGCAATCTGCTCGGAGTGGGCACGACGAACTTCAGGGTGATAGCCAGGCAAATTCATTTCGACTTCATAATCCGGATGTATATGAGTCAATTGAATATCCTTCGGCAGATCAACGAGGACAGGCCCCGGCCTTCCGGTCGTTGCTATGAAGAATGCTTCCTTCATCACACGCGGAATGTCCTCTGCATTGGTCACAAGATAATGATGTTTGGTGATACCTCGACACACTTCAACTATTGGTGTTTCCTGAAATGCATCCGTACCGATAACACTCGTACCAACCTGCCCAGTGATGGCCACTAATGGAATGCTATCGAGTTTTGCATCAGCAATCGCCGTCACAAGATTGAGAGCGCCTGGACCGCTCGTTGCCATACAGACTCCGGGCTTTCCAGTTGTGCGGGCGTATCCCTGTGCTGCAAAACCACCACCTTGCTCATGACGCGGTAGGATAGTTCGAAGTTTATCACCAAACCGAGTAAGTGATTGATGCAGGGGCATACTCGCACCACCCGGATATGCAAACACTACCTCGACACCATTGCGGACAAGTGATTCAATGACTGCATCGGCTCCGCTGATAAGAGATTCGTTTCGTGTCTGATCAGGTGCGGTTGCCATCGCCATCGTCCTCTCTTGTTGTCTTTGAAGCAGATATACGTATTTTACTCGAGTTTACCCCACGGCCCCTCCGCGAATACTCGCCCATATTGGGAGAACACCAGACTCGGTAAACTTCGTACACTTCA
>MDSW01133020.1_pt1 | contig 12140 bp, 16 predicted proteins | sample 811171 | NCBI WGS metagenome assembly MDSW01 (sample SAMN05326641, study PRJNA326480) | marine metagenome | isolation source: seawater | place: Atlantic Ocean: North West | collected 2012
TACAAAAACTAATCATTGAAACACCATGGCTTTCTCATTTACAGCCCAAGTCAGACGATGCAAGGTGGTCGCGGATAAGCTTCGATGTGAACTGCTCCCCGAGCCAGGCGCCGAGCGTAAAGTCGGTGGGCATCACTGGACAGCTCACCGGAAGCCGCGCCGATTTAATGATTCTAGACGACGTTGAAGTTCCTGGTAACTCAATGACAGAAATGATGCGGGAAAAATTGCTACAGTTATGTACTGAAGCGGAGTCAATCTTGACACCTAAAGACGATTCCCGTATTATGTATCTTGGCACACCTCAGACAACGTTTACGATCTACCGCAAGCTAGCGGAACGTAACTACAGACCATTTGTTTGGCCTGCTCGGGTGCCTAGAAAGCTTGCTAACTACGAAGGCCTCCTCGCTCCACAACTGCAAGAGGACATTGAAAAAGGGGCGACGGCCTGGGATGTAACAGACCCTGACCGATTTAGCCATGAAGATCTTATCGAACGTGAAGCGTCCATGGGACGGTCAAACTTTATGCTACAGTTCATGCTCGATACGAGCCTGTCTGACGCAGAAAAGTTTCCGCTTAAAATGGCCGATCTTGTCATCACTAGCATTAACCCTGACACTGCTCCTGATTCCGTCATCTGGTGCTCAGACCCGAAAAACTGTCTCAAGGAACTCCCAACTGTCGGTTTACCTGGAGATTATTTCTACAGTCCAATGCAGCTCCAAGGAGAATGGGAGCCTTACACCGAAAGAATCTGCTCGGTTGATCCATCGGGTAGAGGATCGGATGAGACGGCAGCAGCTTATATCTCCCAACGAAATGGTTTTCTGTACTTGCACGAAATGCGAGCTTACAAGGATGGATACTCAGACAACACGTTACTGGACATTCTAAGAGGTTGCCGTAAGTACGGTGTAACGAAACTTGTTGTGGAGACAAACTTTGGCGATGGTATCGTCGGAGAGTTGTTCAAAAAACACTTACAACAGACTAAACAAGGCATTGATGTAGAGGAGGTACGTGCAAATGTACGGAAAGAGGATCGTATTATTGATACCCTTGAGCCTGTCCTTAATCAACATCGCCTTGTGGTTGATCGTTCTGTGGTCGAGTGGGACTACAAATCAAATAAAGACGAAGCTCCTGAGAAACGACTCCTATACATGCTGTTCTACCAAATGAGCAGGATGTGTCGGGAGAAAGGTGCGGTCCGGCATGATGACAGATTGGACTGCCTTGCCCAGGGCGTGAAGTACTTTACAGATGCGTTTGCTATTAGCGCTCAGCAACAGATCAACCTCCGTAAAATGGAGGATTGGAATGATATGTTAGAAGCGTTTGTAGAAGACCCACAATCCATGACAAACCACCTTGTCTTAGGTATGACTACCCAACAAAGACAAAAAGCAAGGGGTGGCAAAAACAGCTTACCTACTTGGATTTAGTTAATGACACCCTTATACAGGAAGAAGGGTGGACTTCCTGTGACTGGGGGACTTCGGTCCCCCTTTCCTACTGAAACTAGACGACATCATTACTTATCATTCTTCACATGATACCGATGTCAATGACTCTTTTACTACTGTATGCATTCCGTTAAGTTAATTCACTCAACTCCAGATGGTGATAACCTTGTAGCTTACATGGCACGGGTTTCTAATCCAGACAATCAGAACAACACTGAGACCAGTGCTAGGTTAATTAAGTATCTGATCAAGCATAAACATTGGTCACCGTTTGAAATGGTGAACATGTGCGTTGAGATCAAGACTACCCGCAGTATTGCTGCACAGATTCTGCGTCACCGCAGCTTTAGCTTCCAAGAGTTTAGTCAACGGTACGCAACAGTAACGGAACGACCAGCTATTCCACGGTTAAGGCGGCAAGACACCAAAAATCGCCAGAATAGCATTGATAACTTGAACGATTATACAGTTCAAGAGCTTCAAATTAAGATAGCACAGTTGAACGACATGTCACTGCTGCTTTATAACGAAATGCTGGCCGCTGGTGTGGCTAAAGAGTGTGCTAGAGAGGTGTTGCCGCTTTCTAGCCCTACAACACTGTATATGAACGGCACATTGCGCTCTTGGATCCATTATACCGACCTAAGATGCGCTAACGGGACACAATATGAGCATCGTGTAATCGCAAACCAGTGTAGAGAACTTATTCAAACTACATTTCCTCAAGTCTATGACGCCCTTGACGATTTCCCTTGATCCCATTAAAATACTTAAGTGTAAAGAATGTGGAGTAGAGGTCCCGGTTAACGCTAACTATCCAATCAATGAGGTCGAATGCCGGCCCTACTACTGCCCAAAGGAGAATAAAGATGTGCGAACTACTTAGCATGTTAGTTGTCGGGTTTATGCAGACTGGGCCTGGTGTTTACCAGCTTCAGCTGCTTAGCCCAGAAGGTGAAATACTGGAATATGTGCTGTTAAAAAATGACAAAAATTTGCTTTCCCTATCACCGGTATAGCCGGGCCGCAACACCCCCATAGGGGGTCCGCTCTAGGACGGTGGGGGCGGTACTCCCCGGCCCTCGTCAGCATTTGCTGACGGTTGCCGCGGCCAACCGGTGCCTCGCGTGTTCTAACTACCGCGCCCGACCGCGCTACGCCGCGCTAAACCGAACCACGCCCGCGTCAATTGCTCGCGATCTGTCGGCCGTCGGTTACCTTCGGTAATGAGTCGGATCAACACCGATAAGAACCGCTGATGTCGGTTGGTATGACTGGGATCTGGGGGGGTAATGTGACACTTTGTTCGACTGTCCACCGTGATTGGGGCCAATGAGGGGCTATAGTCAAATGGAGATCTGATTTGATAGTTGAGTATCTCGAACTCTCCCTGAAAGGGTGAGGAGAGTTCTCAATCTCTCAACCATCAGATCTCTCCTCCCGAACCTCGACAACTTGAGAACACCATGCTGCGGCGACCGTGCCCGGCGATTGGGCTTCACACCTTCGGTGTGTTGGAGACATGCTCTGCAGCATGGTGGGCAAATGTAACGATGTGTGACAATGCGCCGAGCCTCCGGCGCCTCACAAGTATGATCAAGGCATGCATCACGGTGCACCGGCGCCCCGCCCGTTCGAGTCGGGCTGATTGCAATTGGGATCACAAGGTCCCACTCATTCACATCACTTAACATCACATGTTCAAATCCACCTACACTGCACGCCGCAGCAGCTCCGCTGTTGACTTCCTGCACGTTGACTTGCTCAAGGGCAAGGCCTATGTGGACTTCGGCAAGCATGCCTACGTGTTCAGCAACGTCAGCCGCCGCGCCATTGCGGCTCTGATGATGGACGCTAACAAGTCCCTCGGGTTCTGGGTTAACGCCAATTGCACACAGGCCGAGCGCACTAACTGTCTCCGCCTCGTCTGAGCTCACGCTAGATGCGGGGGATCGAATCCCCTGCTCAGACCTTGGCACCTTGCGTGCCATATGTTCACATCACGTAACACACATGACCGTCGCAACCATGCCCAAGGTATACACTATCCTGGGCGAGGAGTTCGAGCTCGATGAGCTCAAGGACGTGGCCAACCATGGCGCCAACACTGGTGTGTCTGGTTTCACTTATTCTTCAGACTTGTACGACAAGTTCGAGAAGTATGAGCACGAGATCATGGACGCACTAGGTGAATGGTGCGATGATAACTTTAGCCAGGGCGCAGAAAGTTACATTGCAGAACAATTGTCCTTTGATGATAAGTTCTGGACCATGCAACAGTTCAAAGAACTGGCCTGCTGGATGTATCTAGAAATGCGTGCCTGGTTTATCGTAGGCGAAGACTCTTGATCACGGACCCAGCTTCGGCTGGGTTCCATCACACTCATCATTTTGCTGGCCTCACCTATGTTCGTGCACATCACTGCCAAGTCTTCCAACAAAAAGACTGGTCCCATACCTGTCACCACAAGCGAGCAATCGTCTTGTGCACCATCGTGCCCGTTCATTGGCAAGGGCTGTTACGCTAAGTCAGGGCCTCTCGCCCTACACTGGCGCAAGGTCTCAGCTGGTGAGCGTGGCACAGACTGGCAAGGTCTATGTGATTTCGTTCAACAACTCCCCGAAAAACAGCTTTGGCGTCATAACCAGGCTGGGGATCTTCCCCATATTTTCGGTGAGATAAACCCTGCGATGATGGCACACTTAGTTGTTGCCAATACAGGTCGTAGAGGTTACACTTACACACACCACACATTGAATGACTGGAATGTACAAATCCTTCAACGATCTAATCGCCAAGGATTCACAGTTAATGCAAGCGTTGAGTCGTTATCTGCCGCAGATGATGCAATGGATAAGGGCTTGCCTGCATGTGTTGTTGTCCCTAATGATCGACCTGTGGCAAGCACTAGCCCCAGTGGTCGAAAAGTGGTTGTATGTCCTGCTCAAGAACGTGCAATCTCCTGTGCAGAATGCAAGCTTTGTGCCAACGCCAAGCGAACCTGCATCGTAGCCTTTAAGGCTCACGGGACGGCAGCAAAAACCGTCAATCAATTGGTAGCTCAGTAATAGCTGGCAGCCAGGTGCAATGCCTGGCCTACCTATTGCCGCTCACTGAGAGCGGCTTACATCACCCATGGACTACATGACTGCCTACGCACTCAAGAATGCAGATCCAAAGTACAAGGACTTTGATGAAAAGATCTCATTCACTCACAAAGAACGACGTAACATTAACATCAAACAGTGTCAAACACTGCGACGCATCAACAACATGATGCACGCTTTGGATGTTGTACGTGAGAAGTCTTACGACTTTGAAGAGTCTTCATCTAAGCTGGATAAAACGCTCAAGGATGCAACAACATCCGACGGCGAAGGTTGGTTCTGGACCTACCACAATGCCGGCGAAGAGATGGAGAAATGCATGATCGCACAATGTATCAAGGTCGCCAATCTGGCTGCTGATTATGATGCACTAGGATTGCGTCTCCAAGACCTGCGACAACAGCAGGACAAACTCGGTGATCAAATTGTAAAAAAAGCTGAGGCTAACGCATGAGAATTGCACTCTTGATGGTAGTGGTAGCAGTTGGCCTAGGAATAGGCCTCTCTGCCATGGATGCTGTAGAAAGGATGCAGCAAGAACGCCAGGATTCCTGGTGCAAAGTAGATCCCTCTTATTGCAAATGAACTGGTCTGAATCAAACATCATCCTTGCCATCATTGGCATGGTAGGATTATTCAGCACTGCGCTAATTTGGCAACGTGCTAACCGTATCACTGGTAATTACTATGGAAAACGCAAGGTCTCTGAATGATGACTGGTTTGTACGCAATGCAATCTATTGCTGGATGCATCACTTTCCTGAACATCAATGGACACCAATCTATGAGCAACTGCTCAAAAGGGATACCTTCAATGTGAGACAAGCCGCCAAACGTGGCCGGCCTGCTAAACGCGCAAGGACTCCCAAATCTGACAACGCGCCTATGTAAGCCATGCCCTATGATCTTTCACACTCACCATTGCGTGAGTACAACGTTATACTGTCTAGCGGCGAGGCAACCTATGTGCTTGCCGCCAGCTCAGAAGAAGCCGCCTGGCATGCTCTTGAGCTGTCCGAAGACAGAAACTGTAAACTTGTTAATGTGATGCTAACAGATGAGTGGTAAAGCGCCTTATTTTCCTAATAACTGGAAGATGTACAAGGATGCACCAGCTGAAGCTTTTCAACCCCATACTTTTCTTGAAGTAATGGACTGGAAAGTAGGAGGCTGGGAGCTGCCTGCAGATGTTGCCTGCATTATCAGAGCAACACACCTAAAAACCAGAAAGATCAAGGAGCATGTCTACAAGCGGCAACACGCTGCTGAGGCCAAGGTCTTACACTACATTCAAAAAAAGACACACGAGTTTATTGTGTGTACCCACGATGCAATCCACTTCGTTCACCCTGATGACTGAATCAACTTTTAATTATCATCTCGACACTCTCATGGACGAGATTGATATGCACCCACACAAAGATGAGCTGCTCGATCTTATGCACGAGCAGATGCTAGACTTTTTGACCACCAAATACGAGGAGTGATTGGCAACACCAGCAGAGATCGCACAACAGGTTGAGCTTGAGCGACGTCAAATCGATCAAGGCTTAGCCGAACTACGCAACAACACTTGTAAACTGGAGAGCAAGGATTATGCTTCAGCTACTGTGTACGGGGTATCTTCTCTTGCTCAGCTTTTGCCTATTGTGGCTGAGCATATTACTTCCACTAATCAACGGATAAGGAAGGGAAAGAATGGTGTCTCATTTCGAGACATACATCAGTACCTTTCTGATATTGAACCTGAAGTTGCCGCGGCCATTACTTGTAAGGTCGCATTCGATAAGATCTTCAGCGTCAAACCAAAGCATCAACTCGTACAACACATCACCATTGGCATAGCTAGTGCCATTGAAGATGAATGTATGATGCGATACTATGAAAAGAACGTGCCTGGTCTCTTGAAATACATCAAGGATAATTACTGGCACAGTTCATCAGGGACACAACAGAAGGTAAAGAACGTAACAACGTTGATGAACCGGTATGATGTGGACCACTGGAAACGCTGGGGTACTGATGTCAAGGCCAAGCTAGGTGCCTGGTTGCTTGACAGTTTGTGCGAATCAAGTGGCTGGTTCATGCGGGACACACGCAGAGAGGGTAAGAAAACCTACAACTACGTGGTGCCTACCCCTGAGTTTATTGAGATCAAGGACCAGGTGATGGCGACAGCTGAGCTGTTCAGCCCGCTCACGTGGCCCATGCTGATCGAACCTAACGACTGGGAGAACGACAGGCCAGGCGGTTACCTATGCAATGAGGTGATGCGCGGCAACGAGATGGTCCGCCGGGGTGATAACACCCTTATACAGGGAGAAACGCCGATCGCCTTTCTGAACAAAATTCAGAAGGTCGCATATACCCTAAACTCCTTTATAGTAGAAGTGGCTGAACACTTTGAACGTAAAGGAATTAAGGTAGGTAAATTCATCCCTATTGTAGAGATCCCACTACCTCCCAAGCCTGCTGATATAGCTGACAATGAAAAGTCACGTAAGGCTTATAGAAGAGCAGCAGCGGAGGTTTGTAATCTGAACGCACAAGCATTCCAGAAGTCATGTCGTACACGTATGACAATGAATGCAGTGAAGATCTTCAAACAACATGCTAAGTGGTTTATTCCATGGTCGTTCGATTATCGTGGAAGGGCGTATCCAATCCCTGCATTCTTGACACCCCAAGATACAGATTTTGGTAAGTCACTCCTTAAGTTTCATGTACAGTCGTATATGACACCTGAGGCAGAGAAGTGGCTAGCATTTCAAGTAGCTACCACCTTTGGTCTCGATAAAGCGACCATGAAAGAACGACAGGAATGGGTACAAGACAACAAAGATCTTATCTCTCGTGTCGCTGAGGATCCTATACGGAATCTTAGTGATTGGGATGAGGTCGATGAGCCTTGGCAGTTCCTGGCTGCATGTGAAGAGTATTACGCTACGTGTATTGCATGTAGCAGACAATGGACTAACCTGCCTGTAGCTACAGACGCTACGTGCAGTGGTCTCCAGATCCTCGCTGGCCTTGCCAGGGACGCATCAACTGCTAAGCTAGTTAATGTGCTGCCCTCCAGTAAGCCACAGGATGCATACAGAGTGATCGCAGAAGCTGCACTTCCTAACGTTCCTGACTCAGTGAAACCTCACATGTGTAGGAAAGTTACAAAACGTACAGTGATGACGGTTCCTTACAATGCAAAGCCTTTCTCAAATCGTGGCTACATTCGTGAAGCCTTGAAGGAGAAAGGTGTCGAAGTTTCTAAGGATGATTTGACTGCCACTGTCAATGCTGTACGTGGTGCCATGGATAAAGTTGTCCCTGGTCCCATGAAAGTAATGAAGTGGATTGAGTCTGAGGTCGGTAAGGCTATCGATAGAGGTCTCACGAAATTAACGTGGACTTCACCATCAGGCTTCAAGGTCAGTCAAAAGCTCATGAAACCAGAAGTGCAGGATCTAAATCTACAACTGCTCGGCAGGTGTAAGATCAAGATTCGTACAGGTGATAGTGTTAAGGTAGATAAGTCCCATCACAAGAACGCAACTGCGCCCAATCTGATTCATTCTATCGATGCCTCCCTGTTACACCTTTCTGCACTCCGCTTCGACGCTCCGCTGGCCCTCATACACGATTCGGTTTTATGCCGTGCTACTGACATGGATGTACTATCAACCATCGTTCGTGAGGTATACATGCACATCTTTGCGGAGCATGACTACTTAACAACCTTCGCACACCAAATCGGTGCGGAGACAGACCCACCGATCATTGATACGCTTGAACCGCGTTTCGTGATTGACTCCACCTATTTCTTTTGCTGATGTCTCGTAACACAATTGTCACTGAACAGCCCGTAATGCTGGAAGGCTTCCAGGCTGTGATGAAACCGGGTAAGTTCGGTTACAACCTCAAGGCTGTAGTTGGTCAAGATGTGATCGACAAGCTCGAAGCCGAACGTCCTGACAGCCTGAAGTGGGCTGAAGGTAAGCTGAAAAATCCTAAGCGATCCGTGCTCAAGCCTGAGCCCTGGGAAGAAGTCGCTGATGGTAAATACACTATCAAGTTCTCCTGGAATGATGAGACCAAGCCTCCTGTGGTTGACACTGAAGGTACGCTCATTGAAGATGAAGACACTCCGCTTTACGGTGGTGCAAAGGTTAAGCTCGCATTCTTCCAGAAGCCTTACGTGCTCAAGGATGGCGTGACTTACGGCACCAGCTTGAAGCTCAAGGCTGTACAAGTAATCTCACTGGCTAATGCTGCTGGCATTGATACCGGTGATATGGATGACACTGACGTACAAGAACTGTTCGGTAAGACACAGGGCTTCAAGGTCGGTGAGCCTAAGGTAACCAACGATGCTGCTGAGCCGGAGACTGATTTCTGATGGTAGAATTTTTCGTTTCTAAGAACCCTGATATGGGCCTGTATGAAGGCACCATGACTGTTGAACTTCCTAAGATCACGGTCACACGATTCAAGGCTGACAAAAACGATTTCAAATATGAGATGCGTCGTGCAGTCAGTGAGATCGTTGAGGAAATTATTGAAAAGAACATCGAGGACTAATGGCTTTTCGATCCGGGCTCGAAGAGAGGGTTGCTGATCTTCTCGTTGAGCTGGGTGTTAGCTATGAGTACGAAAGCACTAAGGTTCCATACCAAATCCTTCACAACTACACGCCAGATTTCTGTTTACCCAACGGGATCTGGCTTGAATGTAAGGGATATTGGGACAGTGCTGACCGGCGTAAAGTCAAGGCAGTGGTTCAACAAAACCCTGACATTGATTTACGTATGGTGTTCCAAGCACCCTTTAATACTATCTCTAAAAAATCGAAGACAACCTATGCCAAATACTGCGATAAGCTTGGCATCAAATGGACGTCCTTCGCCAATATCCCATTAGACTGGCTTATATGACCAGCGAATTTGTACGGCACATGCCGTGTCCCGCGTGTGGATCGTCTGATGCGAATAGCCTGTACTCAGACGGTCACACGTTTTGTTTCAGATGTTACACTCATTCACATATCGACGGTGATACCGTTGTTCACACTCATCAAATGCAAAATGTCACATTACAAGGATCAGCCGGACGGCTGCAATCGAGAGGCATTTCACAAAAAACATGTGAGTTTTTCAAAACGTACAAAGATGGCGACATCTTACGACACTATTATTTTGACAGCTCTGGCAAACCTGTCGGCGCCAAGGTACGCACAGCTGATAAGCAATTCCGCTGTGAAGGAGAAGTAAAGACCCTTTTTGGCATGCAAAACTTCAGGCATGTCACAAGTGGTAACAACAACAAGCGTCTTATCATTACTGAGGGTGAAATGGACGCCATGAGCGTCTGGGAAGCCCAACCAGATTGGCCAGTTGTATCGATTCCAAACGGTGCAGCCGCGGCCAAGAAAGCGATCCAAAACAACTACGAATGGATCAATTACTATGATAAAATTGTCCTGTTCTTCGATAGCGATGAAGCGGGCCAGAAGGCTGCCAACGAGGCTGCCGGGGTCCTACCACCTGGAAAGGTATTCATCGGTTCTCTCGAGGACTACAAGGACGCCTCAGAGGCTTTAGCTGCTGGGGATGCCAAGGCTATCCGTGAGGTTCACGGTTTCCGCCATCTTCCATACAAACCCGACGGCATTGTCGATGCAAAAACACTGCTCGAAGTCGTCACTACACCATCGCCACCGGCAGATCATGACTACCCATTTCAGGGACTACAATCAAAGCTTCACGGGATCCGGTACGGAGAGCTTGTCTGCGTTACTGCGGGATCAGGGACTGGCAAATCGTCCTTCTGTCGCCACTTATGTGCTCACTTGCTTGACAAAGGAGAACGGGTCGGTTACCTGGCACTTGAAGAGTCAAACCGCCGTACAGCTCTCGGGCTTATGTCCACAGCCGTCGGTAAAAACCTCTACCTTGGAGAGCCTGATCGATCTGAGCTAGTCGATGCATTCGACAAGTCTATTGGTAAATGGAACTTACATTTATTTGATGGATTCGGCTCGTACGATCCAGATCACATCTACGAAAGGATCGAGTACATGGCAGCAGGCCTTGAGACTCGTGTTATTTTCCTCGATCACCTATCTATCTTGCTGTCAGGACTTGATGGCGATGAGCGTAAGATGATCGACACTACAATGACCAAGCTTCGGTCACTTGTAGAGAGGACTGGTATTTCAATGTTCCTTGTATCACACCTACGGAGAACTCAATCCGATGTCAACCATGAAGAGGGAGCACGAGTTACGCTCGGCCAACTTCGAGGATCCGCTTCTATTGCTCAACTCAGCGATGCTTGCATTGCGCTCGAGCGAGATCAACAGGACGGATCTGAACGAAATGCTACGACTATTAGAGTCCTTAAAAATAGATACTCTGGCGAAGTTGGTGTCGCTGGACAAATAACTTACAACCTTTCCACCTGTACCTTTGAAGAGTATGAAGCTCAACCCGATTTCGACCCGACAACCGATTTCTAGTACAGTGCTAGACTTGCGCCGACCTAATCCACCTACTCCAGAGTCAGTCAAGCGGGCTCAGTTTGTAGACAAAACCTACAAATGGACAGGTAGGTGAGAAACACACTACTGTTGTGCGCCATTCTTCTGTTAAGTGTATTTGCACTGATCGAAGGTGCACATCTACAACACCATCAATCGCACCCGTGCGTGCACGAGCCCAAACAAAATGTTGATTTTTGACATAGAAACAAACGGTCTCCTCGATGATGTTACCAAAATCCACTGCATTGTCATCTATGATTGCGAAACAGATCAAACCCTTATCTATAACGACGAGGGTACAACGGAACCTATCGTACGTGGCGTACAGCATCTCGAAGATGCTGACATCATTGCCGGTCACAATATCATCGGCTATGACATCCCCTGCGTACGTAAGATATTTCCTTGGTTTGAACCGCACGCCTTGATAGTTGACACGCTGCTACTGTCTCGTCTGTATCACACCGACATTCACGAGAAAGATCGCAGGCACAAATGGAAAGGCATGCCGCTACAATTGTACGGTCGCCACTCCCTCGAAGCCTATGGTCATCGATTGAATGAACATAAAGGTGAGTTTGGTAAAGACGCTGACTGGTCTGAGTGGAGTCAAGAGATGCAGGATTACTGCGTCCAAGATGTAAACGTTACGAAGAAACTATGCGACCACTTCCGCCCTTACCTGAGTGGGTTACGCTAGAGCACCAAGTTGCTCAAATTCTCACCGAACAGGAACTACATGGATGGTATTTTGATGAACGCGCTGCATGGGAACTTGCATCGACTCTCAGAACCGAACTTGAAAAAACTTATCAGCTACTACGCGACAGGCACCCTTACGTTGCCGGACCATTATTTACTCCTAAACGAAATAATCGGACCTCAGGCTATGTCGAAGGCGCTTCATTCACCCGTCTGAAAGAGACGAACCCTACATCCCGAGACCATATATCATGGATCCTGCAAACATATCATGGCTGGAAGCCGAAGGAACTGACTCCTACTGGGAAGCCGATCATCGACGA
>MDSW01158528.1_pt1 | contig 12140 bp, 9 predicted proteins | sample 811171 | NCBI WGS metagenome assembly MDSW01 (sample SAMN05326641, study PRJNA326480) | marine metagenome | isolation source: seawater | place: Atlantic Ocean: North West | collected 2012
GCTATTCTTCTAGGAGTAGGATCAAAACCTACTAATTGAGTAAATTGCCCATAAACTGCAAAATCGCAAGAAGATGGGAAGTTTCCGAGAAGGAATGAGTAGTTTTTAAAGTGATCTTCAAAAATTGAAAGTACATTTTTATAGCTTTGATCTATAAATTCAGCAGTATCATCACTAGAACCTACTACCCATAATCTTTCTATTTGCCTTTTTGAAAAATGCTCTTTAAAAAAGGCTAGCTCATCATCTTTCAAAGCACTATTAATGCCCAATGGCAAAATAGTTCCTGCATTATCTGCATCCTCATCAAAATGCCACCTATAGTGAAACATAAATTTTGTACACCATTCATCACCAAAGTCTTCCAAGATAAAATTTATAAAGTTTAGAGCAGGATCTTTAGGAAGCACTGATCTATCAGGATATTTATCTTCAAACTCTCTTATTAGCGGAGTTGAGTCAGTAACTGCAGTAGCTTGGCCATCTCGATCCAATATAAATACTGGTAAAAGGATAGGTTTTGGAGGTTCAATGTTCATCTTCTGAAGAACTTCCTCTGGTTGACCCCAAATAACTTCATAAGGAATTTTTTTATATCTTAGATATGCAACCATCTTCCTGGTGTATGGTGATGCTACATTTCCTATAAGCTTTATTGGCTCTTTCATGAAAAAACTCCTAAAATCGAAAAATTATCTTATCAAATTTAGATCATATTTTTTTAAAGAAAGGAGGCTAAATAGTCCCCTTTCTACTCTTGAGAGATATCTTCACTTTTTAGCTGGTAAATCCTCTACTGGTTTTCCTTGAATAAAATCACTAATAATTTTTGCAAGTTCAGGACCAACCTCTTCTTGAACAAAATGACTTGCTCCTCCTAAAGTTATCACAGTTGGATTGGGAATACGTTCTAGGAAGTCTGCTTTCATACCAATTGTAATTCTTTCTTTTTCTCCAAAAGCTACTAAGAAAGGTTTATCCCATTTTTCATATACTTCTTTCCATAGTTTTTCATTTTCTGGAAGTTGTGTGGGAATAAGATAAGGCCAAACATGAGCTCCTGCTTTATATAAACCTGAAGGATAAGGAGCTTCATAAGCATAAGCTTCTTCTTCTGATAAATCTATTCTGCCAAAATTTTTTATAATGCCAGCAATATTCATATCTTCTGCATAATATGAATAAGCTATCCAGTTGCTAAACATTGAAATACCTGTTGAAGGTGAGGGATTTTCAGCCGTTAATGCATCTTTAGCTTTATCCATTAACTCTTCAAAAGTAATTGGCCCAATCCACCAAACCCTAAATTGAACAAATTTTTCAAACAGCCATGCCGATATTCCAGATCTAGCAACCATTCCTGTATTGGATACAACTACTTGACTAAAACGATCAGGTAATTCCGCAACTACTCTTAAACCAACTAATCCACCCCAATCTTGACCAAAAAAAGTTGCATTTTGAAGATCGAGTTCCTGAACTAATTCCTTCATTACATCTACATGATGTTTGTAAGAATAGTCATATTTTGAAATAAATTTATCCGATTTACCAAAACCTACACAATCAGGAACAATTACTCTATGGCCTTGTGCAGTAAGAACGGGTATCATTTTTCTAAATAAATAACTCCAGGCAGGTTCGCCATGCAGAAGAAAGATAGGATCAGCATCCCTTGGACCCTCATCAAGATAATGAATACGCAATCCATCGATCATCATGTAATTGGGCTCAAAAGGATAATCTTTCAGATTTTCAAATCTTTCATCGGGGGTTCTTAGTACACCCTCTTTAACTTCTTCTCCATATAAATTGAAGGAAATACAAAAATTTACTACTAAAATAATGAAGAAGCCTAAAATTAATTGCATCTTCTATTCCACCTTGATTTAAATTATTAAATGAATATAGAATATGACAGTTAGAGTGTCAATAACTTTTGACAGTACAACTGTCATATTTATATGAATAAATTAAAAAAAGACGGAAGAAAATTAAGAAGTGAATCTACCGCGGATCACATCTTAAATACAGCTATTAAAATTGCTCGAAAAGGTAACATAGACAACATGTCATTTAATTCTATCGCTAAGGAAGCGAATATAGGAACTAGGACTATTTTTCGTCATTTCAAAGATCAAGAAGCACTTCAAGAAAATTTGGATCAAAAACTTGAAGAAGAATTTGTTAACTCCTTTTCTACTATCAATGGAGATGATAATTTAGAAAATAGGATTAAAAATGTTTGTTTGACTCTCATTACACTCTACATAAAAAATCAAAATATCATTCGTTGGACTCTTCGCAATGTTTGGAGAGATAAAAATTTAAGAAAAAATATGTTTTCTTGGAATCAAACTTTAAGAAATTTTGTTTATTCCATTCTCCCTGAGATTCAGGAAAAAACAAAACCTGAAAGAGAAATCATATTTGAATGTATGTCGTTTGTATTCTTCCTAAGACTCAATGTTGTTCAAGGCTTAAATGAAGACCAGATAAAAGAGATTTTTATCTTGAATACAAGAAAATACTTAAGTTAATCTGAATTAGTTCTTCTGATATTCTCAACAATTTCGTTAACTATTTCAGGAATTAATTCTTCGGGAATTTCATGCCCCACTCCTTCCATAATCATTCTTTTTGAATCTTTTATACCATCAGCAACTGCAACACCATGATCTAAGGGCAAAATAGCATCTTCCGTTCCATGAATAATTAGTGCTGGAACTTCAATTTCATGAAGTCGACTTGTTCGATCAGGACTAGCGCCAACTGCAGCTCCATGCAGAGCAAAAGGATTGTTTCCATGAGCTACGATAGGTTTTAATTTTTCCCTAAACTTTTGTTCATTAAAAGGAAAACGTGAACCCGTAAGTTGTCGATAAATTTCAACTACTCCATCTTCTATTTTACCTTTCAGGTTAAACACAAAGGACTTTTTCATGGCTTCAAGTAATTCTTCAGTTGGTCCAGATAAAGATTCATTTTGTATTCCTGGAGTAGTCATGATGGGAGTAATACTCAAAACTCTTTCTGGGTAATCTAAGGCAATTATTTGGGTAATCATTCCACCCATTGAGGCGCCAATGATATGAGCCTTTTCAATTTTTAGAGAATCCATTAGTGATACGGCATCTTTTGCCATATCTGATAAATTGTATTGTATCGATGTAGATTCACTGAACTTAAATCTTCCCTTTTCATCAACACCTAGACCAAAAATACTATTAACAATCATTTTTAAAAGAAAATTTGGGAGAATCTTTAACAATTTATTTAATGTAGGTTCTTTTCCAAACCAAGTAGTTTTACCAACATCTCTGTTATCAAATCTAACTACGTGATAATCATTTGCAACTAATTGATCAATAAACTCTTTATCCCAATGCATACAATTTGCATTAGCTCCCATAATTAGAAGGATTGTTTCTTTTGCTTGACTTCCAAATTCTTCAAACCAAATATTTATGTTATTTGCTTCTACTATATTGCCCATTTAATTTCTCCTCTACGAATTTTCAAATTCAGAAAATTTTTCCAATTTTACATATGGTATTATTCCTTTTCCTGGCTCCCAATTACAACTATATGATTTGAAGACATTAGTATCATTTACAAATATCTTATACCTAACAATCTTATCCAGCTGTATTTTTATAATTCTTTCTAAGTCAGTTATGTCTTGATCAATAATCTTTTTATAAATCTTTGAAATTTTGCTAATTTCTTTTTTAATAATTTCATTATTTGAATAATTATCATCTGTAAAATTTTTTCGATTTTCTATAATAAATCTGCTTATCTCATTATGAATGATGCTCTGATCTTCCGAATAGTTATTTGTGAATTCTAAAAATTTATTATCGTATAGATTATCAACATAAAAACCTCCCAAGAATTGTTTTCTTTGTGTGACAAATTTTTCATCCATGTGATCAGCAATTTCTGGCCAACTTATAATGATATCTTTACAAAAGTCTTTTAATTTAACCTTATCTTTTTTTTCTACAGCTAACATGTACACATAAAACCTATTTCTTTTTTTTGAAAATTTACATAAAAAAAAGTTTTCATACCCGCGATAATCCGCAGAAAGGTTATCTTTATCAAAGAATTTATTACATTGATTAGTTCCGCTTTCTATTATTGATTTAGAGTCTGAATCAGAAAGAATTCTAAAATAATCAAGCTCTTCAAGTGTTATATCTCCTTGTATAAATAAAGAGCATAAAAATAAAATTATTGAATGAATTTTCACCAATATTATTTTAATTTAGAAAGAGAGAAGAGTTTAGTTTTTTATTAAATCAGTATTTTCAGACGAATTTATGAAATCTGTGAAAGGAAGTACCTGCTGAATGAATCTGCTCCAGGATGTAACTCCAGCAGTGCCAACAAATACTATATCTTCAGACTGCAGATTAAATTCTCCTGCAACTAAATAACCTGATGGAGAGGACATATCGGATTTAAAAATCCTTGGTTTACCTTCAAAATCTTTAGGTCTTAATATATAAACATCCTTTCCTTTAGAAGTGGATTGATTCAGGCCTTTTGCTTTAGCTAAAGCAACGGATAAAGGAATATTCTTTCTTGTTAAATTAATTGAAACAGGACTACTAGCTTCCCCAATCACATGAACTTGATTTAGAGAATTATCAGGTAAATGAATAACATCTCCTGCTTTAAGATAAATATAGTTTTGTATCTGTGAATTTCTAGCTAGATATTCATAATCTATGTCATAGGTATAGCCTTCCCTAGTAAATTTAACAGAGGTAAGGTCTCCTAAAGGCCTTTGGCCTCCTTCTCCAAAAGGATTTGCATTTGCTATAACCTCAGTCAATGTTTGTGGAACAGTAGTTACGGGAACAGTTCCAACATTTTGAAAGCTTCCAGATACAATAATTTTTTGAGATTTAAATTCTGAAACAGAAACATCTACCTGAGGGTTATTTAAAACATTAGAGAGTGCATCAGTAAGCATTAATCTAATTTCTTCTATGGTTTTCCCACCTACATCAAGAATTCCTGCATTAGGATAAAAAATCGTACCATCATCTCTTACTATTTTTTCAAAAATTGGATTGATAGCCGCTCCTCTTGCAAGGGCAGCTGATAATCTTTCTGTTTCACCATAGACATATATAAAGAGAACATCTCCAAAGCCTACCTTGTAAGACTCTGGAGAGTAATTAAGCAAGCTAAGAGGTAAATTTAAAGGGATTTTTCGTTCTTCTTTTTCAATTAAATCAATAGAAACGTTCTCAATTAAAATTGGCTCGTCAGACAGTTCAGGAATGAGTGTACCTTTAAAGGATTTAATTTCATTCGCTCTAAAAGAAGTACCAATAGCACAAGAGACAATTAACAAAGAAATTGTTGTTAACAAAATTACTTTCTTAAAGAATTTATCCATTTAATCACGTAATTATATAATTTAGTCGGTGATTCTACTAAAAAGCTTCGAAAAGTGAAATTATTTCTTTCATTAGAATACGACATGTAATCATAGTAATAATTTCTTGAATAAGCCGGATATTGATACTTATACCAGAGAAAATTGAAGTATAAGTAAAACTTATTGTAGAAAAACTTTACTGAATCATGATTTTCCATATCTTTCATAAATAATTTTATGTCTTTAAAAGAAGTTAGATGATTACAAACAATGTAAATCTTAGTATCAAATAATTTGCTAATTATTTTTGCATCTACAAATAAGTCCCAAGGTGGAGTATCGCAAATTAAATAGTCAAATTCTTCTTTTAAATTATTTATTCCTAAAATGAATTCCTCTGAAGAAAAATAATCATTTGGAGAATTCACTACAAAGGATGGAACAAATAGACTTCCGTTTGTGTCAACAAATTCTTCTCTAGATGCATTAAATTCATCAAAGTTTTTAAAAGTTGAATCTTTTGCAAGTGTTTTTGTCAGCCCCTTTTTTCTGTAATCCAAATCTATCAAGCATACCTTGTATTTTTCTTTTAACTTATTGAACAACCTTGAAGAAATTTCAGTTTTACCAGCATCTTTCCTAGAGCTAACAATGGCAAATGAGTTTGAATGAACTTTGGCATGAGTAAGTTCATATAAGGTTTTGTTCAAAAGTTCATCGGCAATCGACATTGAATATCTATCTAAATTTTGTGAAGATTCGCTTATAAAGGGTAATTCACCTATTAAGCTATCCTTGCTTATAAAATCTGTTAAGGCATCTAAATTTGTCACTTTATCGCCAATAAAATGTCTGACTAAAAGAACTACATAGGCAATAAAAGTAAAAACTATTGATAATGAAAATAAAATTCTTCTCGGGGATATTTGAGATGCGGAAGAAGCATCATTTATTATTCTGACATTACTTAGACTTGATGCCTCAGTCATGCTCAATGATAGTTCTTGCGAAGACAATTCTCCTAAGACATTAGAATAAATTTCTACTTCACGTTTAAAATTTTCTAATCTTCTCTGAGTAGAAGGTATATTTGGGAGATCAGCCTCAATCTCGTCAATTTGTGACAATACCAGTTTTTTTTGCTCTGAAAGAGTAAGATAAATAGGATGATTTTCTTTATAAAATTCCTTTAATTCTAGTTCCTTAAAAGCTATTTCATTAACTCTATTTTTTAACCTTTCAAGTTTTAAATTTCGAGTATTTGTATCAAATATTACATCAGAGGTATTGGTTGAAACTTTAAATGAATTTAAATTATCTTCTGCTTCTTTTAAGAGTAATTTTATTCTAGGAATTTCCTGTTTTATAAAATTTTTACCTGCCGAACTAGACTGTTTTATAAAGTTTTTTCTATCTTTAATGAATTCTTCATTCAATAAATTTAGAAGAACTTCGGTAAGTTTTTGATTATCAGAAACATAATTTATGGTGATTAAAGATTGAGAATTAGTTTCTAAGAGAAGATTTCCTCTAACTGTTCCTGAAGAAGGTATTTCATCTATTTCAAATTGCTTTAATTCTTTTAATTTCTCTAGAGCATCTATAATTGTATTGTTAGATTTGTAAATTTCCATTTCCGCTTGTAAAGAACTTTTCGATGAAGATCCTGGATAAATACCTCCTGTAATACTTTCTGGCAAGAAAGATGTTTTTTCATTTTTGATTTCTAATAGAGAATTAGAATGATACAGATTTGGAGAAGAGAAGAAATAAACTGTTATCGCTAATAAAGAGGCCAAAAAAATTGATAATATTAAATTAAAATTATCAAATAAGACTGCAAATAAAGTTATGAGATCAATTTCATCATTAAATAATTTATTTTCGTCTTGCATTTATCTAGTGAAAAAATTAAAGAAACCGATAAAAACCTATAGATTCTAAGGCAATGGCGTAAATTATAATGAAAAATCCACCAATTCCAAAAAAAATAAAGAAAATATTGAAAGCTCATGGGGATGAAAGAATTGATTGGTATTATTGGTTGCGCGATGACGAGCGTAAAGATAAAAAAATTCTGGATTATTTATTAAAAGAAAATAAATATAGTGAGTTTTGGTACGAAGAAAATAATCTTAAATCTAATTTAATTTACGAAGACTATAAAAAAGCTTTACCCAAAGTTGAAGAAAGTTATAAAAATAATTTAGATGGTTATATTTATTTTTCTTCTATTTCTCTTTCAGAAGAACATAAAAAATATTATCAAATCTATAAAAAAAGAAAAAAATTAATTTTAGATGTTAATAAAATTGCTAAAAATAAAAAATACTACAGCATTTCAGGAGTTCAGCCATCTAATGATCATTCTTTGTTAGCATTTGGAGAAGATCATACTGGCCGAAGAGAATTTTCAATAATAATTAAGAATATAAAAACAGGAAAGGTTTTAGAAAAAAATATTTGTTCAGCTTCTGGAGGAGTAATTTGGAATAAATCTTCAGATGGATATTTTTATCTTAAAAAAGATCCGAATACTTTAATAACGAATTCCCTTTTCTTTCATAAGTTAGGAACTAATACAAAATCTGATAAGCAAATTTATAAAGAGACTGACAACCAGTTTAACCTGAGTTTTTCTAGAAGCAGAACAAAAAAATATTTGTTTTTACAAATTTCCAAAACCGAATCAAATGAATATAGATTTTTAGACTTAGAAAGTGATTGTCTTGAATTAAAATGTTTTCACAAAAGATCTAAAGAGCACCTATATTATGTAGATGATACGCCAGAATCATTCTTTATTCTCAGTAATAGAAAAAATCAAAAGAATTTTGCTTTATACAAAACAGATAAACAAAAGACTAAAGATAAAAATTGGAAAATTTTCATTCAACACAAGAAAAAAGAGTTAATAGAAAATTTTATATGTTTTGAAGATTTTCTTATTTTAGAGATAAGAAAAAATGGACTGCCCCAATTAATTCAAATAGATAAGAAGACAAAAAATAGATCACTTATTAAATTCAATGAAGATGCTTATTCAGCTTATTTAACAAATAACGGTGACTACAAATCAAAAAGTTTTAATTTCGCTTTTTCAAGCTTAAAAACCCCAGTAATTATTTATTCTCAAAATTTATATACAAAAAAAAGAAGAAAAGTATGGCAACAGAATATTCTCAATTTTAAGGAAAAAGATTATGAGATAAGGCGATTATTCATTAAGGCTAGAGATGGTACTAAAGTTCCTATTTCATTAGTTTTTAAAAAGGGAATCAATTTAAAAAAAGCTCCGCTATTACAATATGGTTATGGATCATACGGCTCAATAATTGAACCTTCTTTTAAATTATCTTTTATGCCTCTGATCAATCAAGGATTTGTTTTTGCTATTGCTCATATACGAGGAGGACAAGATCTTGGTCAAGATTGGTATGACCAAGGAAGGATGCTAAAAAAGATGAATACTTTTACTGACTTTATAGATTGTACAAAAGGATTGATAAGTAAAAAAATTGGTAATAAGAAAAAAACTTTTGCTATGGGTGGAAGCGCTGGAGGTCTGCTTATGGGAGCGATAATAAATATGGAGCCAGAACTTTACAAAGGAATAATTTCAGCGGTTCCCTTTGTCGATGTTTTGACAACTATGTCAGACGAATCTATCCCACTTACAACATTTGAGTATAAAGAATGGGGAAATCCTGCAAAGAAAAAAGAATATTTTTACATAAAAAAATATTCACCCTATGACAATATTGATTTCAAACCATATCCATCAGTACTTGTAACTTCAAGCTTATATGATTCTCAAGTGCAATATTTTGAACCTGCAAAATATGTATCAAAATTAAGAGAATATTCAATTTCAAGAAATCCGATTTTATTAAAAATGAACATGATAGGAGGACACGCAGGTAAAAGTGGGTATTTAGAATCTTTAAGAGAAACTTCAGAAGAATTAGCCTTTCTTCTTAATTTATCCGAACAAGATGACTAACATATTTTGCAATTGCCAAAGATGATGTTAGACCTGGGCTTTCCATACCCTGTAGATTTATAAAATTTTTAATTCCATGCTCATTTTGAGTCTGAATACTAAAGTCTTTAGTAGACTCATTTGGCTTAGTTATTTTAGGCCTTATTCCGGTATAGTCAGGATGTAATTTTTTAGGATCGATATCAGGCCAATACTGATAAATTGAGGAAATAAACTTATTTTTCAATGATTCATTAAAGCTATAATCAATTTTATTAACAAACTCTACATCGGGTCCAAATCTCATTCCGCCAGCTAGATCAAAGCCAACATGAATGCCCAAACTATGTTGACCCGAGATAGGGTAAATTAAGTTTGAAAAGGGTGTTTTGCCTGAATATTTAAAATAATGCCCTTTAGCAAAATAATTTTTAAAAATTTTTTCTTTAGGAAACCTTGATATATTTTTCAAAGTCATCTCGCTACTTAGGCCACTGCAATTAATTAAGTATTTGCTTTCAATAGAAAATTTATCTTCAGCTTCGCAGTCAATAATAAAATAATCTTTTTCTCTTCTCGATGATAAGAATGAAGTTCTTAAAGAAATTAAGCCGCCAAAATGTTGAATGTCGCCTTCCAATGCAGTAACAAAATCAGGAACGTCAATTACTCCTGAATTGGGAGAATACAGAGCTTCTTGAAATACTAATCCAGGATTGTCATGCAGCACCTTTTCTTTTTTTACCCGTTCTATTTGGACTTTATTTTTTTTTCCTTGGATAAAAAGTGCCTCTAAATTTTGAATTTCTGATTTATTAGTTGCAATTATGTATTTACCATATTTTTTATGATTTATTTTTTTCTTTTTGGCATATTCGTATATAAGTTTATTTCCTTGTACGCAGAGTTTTGTTTTTAAAAAATCTTCTTGAAAATAAATTCCAGCATGAATAACTCCAGAATTACGAGAAGATGTTACATCTCCTGCCCTATCATTTTGTTCTAATACAATTATTTCTTTTCCTGACAATGAGAGTTCTCGAGCTATGCTCAACCCAATTACCCCTCCCCCAATAATAACAACATCGATCATTTTACTTATTACTATATGAAAAAATTAAACTCTTAATTTGCTTTCTTAAAAGAAAAATTGAAATTAAATTAGGCAAGGTACTAGCAGCAACTGTAATTAAAGCAAAATTCCAAATAATTTCTGTATCAATAAAGCCACTTCCTGCGATGAAAAATGCAAGTATGTATAGAAATCTGTAATAAATTATTGAAGATTCCCCAAACAAATATGCGGTACATCGATCTCCATAATAAGCCCAAGTAATGACAGTTGAAAAGGCAAAAAGTAATAATCCTATTGAAACAATATATTCACCATAACTTCCAAAAAACCCTCGATTAAAAGCTTTGCTTGTTAAAACAGCAGACTTTACTAAAGATTTGCCTACGAATTCAAAATTTCCATCTATTTCATTGTTTCTAATAATTATTTTTCCCGTATACGGAATATTATTTTTATTCACAATCACATCTTCAGCTATTGATCTGTTATTTAAAATAGTTACTTCTTCCTGAATTTCACCCATGACTACATTAAGTTCGCCTGAAAAACTTTCAACAATAGAATTTTCTCCTGACAAAAAATTTAGAATTTCTTTAGCATCCTTTTCATTTAAATTTCCGTTCACTACAAACATAGAAGTTTTTTCAAAGCTATTTATGAATTTTTCTGTCCAAACACCTGAAGAAAGGATTACTAAACCAGTCAAAGTACAAATAATTATGGTATCTATAAATGGCTCTAAAATTGAAACGAATCCTTCCTCAACAGAATGTTTCGTTTTCGAAGTAGCATGTGCAATTGGAGCTGAACCTTGGCCCGCTTCATTAGAATATAAACCTCTTGCAACACCATAAGTAAAAGCTAATGAAAAAGAAGCTCCAAGAAAACCTCCAACCACAGAAGTTCCTTCAAATACGTCAATAATGATTATCTGAAAAGAAGGAACAATATTTTCATAATTGAAAATTAAAACACTCAGTCCTCCAATTAGATATATGAAAGCCATTACTGGCACAATTGATGCTGCTATAGTAGATATCCTCTTTATCCCCCCTATAATTACAAGTGCTACAAGTAAGCTCATTACAATAGAAGTTATGAGAGGATCAATTCCAAAACTTGATTCAATTGTGCTTGAAATATTATCAATTTGCGGCATATTTCCTGAACCAAAGGTGCTAACTAAAAGAGAAAAGGCAAAGATCATCCCTAGCCATTTCATATTCAGGCCCTTTTCCATATAAACCATCGGACCTCCTGATATCTCACCAGAAATATTTTTTTCTCGATAAGCATGAGATAGGGAAACTTCAACAAATTTAGTTGTCATTCCAAGAAAAGCTGTAATCCACATCCAGAATAAAGCTGCAGGTCCTCCAATAAATATTGCCATTGCTACCCCGCCAATGTTTCCTGTTCCAACCGTCCCTGATAAGGCTGTGCTTAAAGCTTGAAAAGGAGATGTTTGACCTTCATTGCCTCTTCCAGATGAAAATAAAATTTTCCAACCTTTTAAAAAGTATTTAAATTGAGGAACTCCTAAATATACTGTAAAAAAAATACCTATCGAGAGCAAAAGCAAAGGGAACCAAGTAGCGCTCCCGAAGTAGCTATCAACTAAAAGAATATAGCTGTTTAGGATTTCCAATTATTCTTCAGATCTTACTTTTGCTTCAAATTCA
>MDSW01050469.1_pt1 | contig 12138 bp, 5 predicted proteins | sample 811171 | NCBI WGS metagenome assembly MDSW01 (sample SAMN05326641, study PRJNA326480) | marine metagenome | isolation source: seawater | place: Atlantic Ocean: North West | collected 2012
TATCTTGCCTTTTTCTACCTCTACCTTTTCTATAGGAATCGGTATTTCCCCCGCTTTCAGCTTATTTAGGTAGTTTGCCGCCTCGTATGCGGCTTCGTTTCTGGCCCTAATTTCAGCCTCCATTGCCGCCTGAGCTTCCTCGGCAGCCTCTTCTGCTTTTCTGTTTTTGTTCCATGTGGCGACACCGCTTACAAGAAGTCCTACGCCAGCTGCTATAAATAACGGCATGATTTCGTTTTTACAAATTTAGTTATTTTCTTCTTCTTGGCCCAGGAGTGTAGTTTTTTGTAAGGCCATTAAAGTCCACCATAAGGGACTCAAGGTTAAGCTCCTTGCCGTCCTCGCTTGGAGATGAAGATATATCTATAGTCATGTACTTTCCCTTCATGTGTACTCCATCCAGCTGATCTACATATCTAGAAAAGATTTGTTTGTTTTGAGATTCGTTTGCGATATAGAAAAGATTCACGTCGGCTGGTTCGCTGTCGCCACCGTCATCAGTGCCTTCGTCACCACCCCCACCTGGGAGCACACACGAGCCGTCGTCGAAGTTGGCTGCAGGGTTGTAGTTGGTGGCAGTTGGATTTGTGCATCCTTGAACAAGCTCTTGTCCAAATTGAGATTGAAGAGCCAAAAAATCATCTATGGTAACCGCTCCGTCTCCAATGCCAATAACACCAATGTTTCCATCTGATATGTCCCCAATCAGGTCAGGACCCGACTCTCCAAAGTCGCCGAGCAAAAGCAAAAGGTCATTCGCATTTACCGCGCCGTCATTATTTAAGTCAGCTGGATTCCAAAGGGGCAACTCCCCATCAAACACTCTTTGAAGGGCCGCAACGTTTTCCGATATTCCTGTACAAGACAGAATCGGTAGAATAAATAGTCTGGCATACGTAAGTTTTTGATCTTCAGACCATTCGTCAGAATCGAAGTCAAGATCGTATGTTTGGCCAGCGGAAATCCCGCCTAGGGCGGTAATAAGGGGTATTAAACTCGTTGCAATCGCACTCTTTTCAGCGTCCTCATCCACCGTGTCAACATATCCAACAGAGAAGGACAGGTTGGCTATTACTTCAGTAAACAAACTTCCACTCATTTCGAAGGTAATGACGCCGTTTACACCGTCATCACTCTTTTTTGTTGAGCGAATTTTAACTTCTCTGTCATAGGAAATGTCTGAAAGCGGGTGGGCTCCACATGGGTAGTATTCGTTTTCAATGACAAGCTTTTCAAACAGCTTGCTTTTTGGGCCCTGAGGAATAGGAGACCTCCAAATCGCGTGAGTAAGAGGTATTTTTACACTAACTAAAATTTCATCAATAGCAGTGCCGTCGCTCGACTTTTTGAAGGAAACGTTTGGCACGACAGATGCCGCAACAGCAGGGTATGTGGGTAACCATTTTTGCTTTTGAGTCTTACCAGCGTCACTTACGCTTTGAACCTTTTTGGGCACCTCTGCATACTTGACTCCGTCGTAATCTTTCCAAACCTTAAACGAAGACGTGTTTTCTGAATCCTTTTGATCCGTAACAACCTTTGCGTCAACGACCTTGTCTGACGCAGCACTTAGCATGACAAACTCTTTTGCCTCGTGAGGACTTGTATTCATCACGGCTGTAAAGGTTGTTGGGAATGGACCCTCACCCATAAATTTGTTTTTTGATGATGGGTTAGAAGTAAACATCCATGGGAATGGAATAGACCCGCTCGGCTTTCTCCAAAAAGAGACGAGCTTACCCCCAACCTTTGAGAAGAATTGAGACAAGTACGAGTACCTAGTCTTCCATGATTTTTTGCCCTTCAAGTCAAAGGCAAGGGTTCCAACAAGGTCTCCCCCTCCTTTTTGATTCTTTGCCGCGTCCTCTGTGACCAAGCAGAAAAGAAGCTCCTCCCTGTCTGGGTCGTGACCAAGAAATGCAAACCACTCATCATCGAGCCAAGAATCGGTTACGGTTTTTACATACGAGTCTACTCTAAAGTCGGAAATGACAATGGGGGTTTTGCCCCCTCTAAGCATAACAATTTTTCTTGTTTGCTTGTCAAAAAAGAAGTGATCCCCATCAATAACGACAAGCGACTCTGGGTGACCGTTTATGGCGTAGTGAGAGTCAATTTCTGTTGCCGTCCCCAAAACCTTTGAGCTCGTTACAATTTGATCAGTAGTACCCGTTTGAAGCACATCTCTAGAAATGGGCAAAAATGCCGTTCTAGACCTCTGATAAGAGGTTAGAAGAACGTTGTCTGAGTACAGCCTTTCGATAGGACCGTTGTGAAGAGAGAGATCCTTGAAGTTTCCAATCTGCGGAAAGGAAAAGTAGTTAAGGTCAGCCGACCCAGAGAAAGTTTTTTCAGAAAATGTCAGCGACGATATTCTTTCGTACTCAGACGCATTTGAGTCCACAAAGTGAGCCCTTCCAATAGACCTTGCATTGGACTTGTAAAGATCTGTAATTCCCTCTGTTTCAAGGAAGTACGGCTGAAAAGACGCAAAGAATCTTGTTGGATTGTCGACTGGCCCTGCAATGTTTGAGACAAAATTACCATTAAGCGTTTGGTTTACGTGTACAGGTACCTGCCTATAAAAAACGTCACCCTTTGACATTTCTATAGGGTTGTACTGATGGTCTCCATTAGGCAGTATTTGCCCCCCGTAGTTTGTTTCGTAGTAGGGTCTTACCTCATCGTTGAGCTCGCCCCTTGGTCTAGAAATTTCAAAAATTACCCTGTTTCTCCACTTGTCAGTATTTCCAGCAATGTCTGCTACAGAAAATCCGTTTGCAAGCGGGTTGTCTTCCAAAACAAGGAACTCACCACTTCTTTGTATGAACTCTGAAGGTGAGCCACCGTCTGGAAACAAGGGGTGGGGGGATTGATCAACGTCATAAATTTCCTTTGAGAGAATCCTGAACCTGTATGGCTTAGGAACCATGATTCTTGACCCCGACTCCGAGCTGTAGTACAAGACGGTAAGATAGTCTCCAGGAGCAAACCTGTAAAGCTCCTTTGTGCCATCGTCCTGACTTACAGCCCCATAGGACTCAGCATAAGACACATCAGATGCCTGAAGGTAATTTAGCGGCACGTATATTCTAGCCTGCTCCCCATTGTCGGCGCCAAACACTTGCGGGTTGTCTGGGTCATAAGCCTCATTCCTAAGGTATGCGTCGTAAGTAGAATACTGAATAAACTCTCTAATTGAGTTATTTCCAGCGTACACAATTCTGTAAGATTTTGCCCACGAAGGGGGAGAAGACAGTATTGAAAACTTAATCTTTACGCTTCCAAGTTTTCCATCGGGTCTTTCTTGCTGGGAGTACCCAGGAACATAAACCGCATCAATCGGTTGCACTGCGCCGTGCCTTCCTTTTTCATCGTAGTAAACCAATCCGAATTCATGGGTAGCTCCAGTTTTGAAGCTTTCGGTTCCCACCGTCCCAATGCTTGTTGCAACGTTTGTGAAAGGAGTTCTTGCTGACCCTCCAGAGCTGATGGGCGCTGGCTCAAGAACCTCTCTTTCCTCCCTGACGTTAAAGGAAGTTGGGTTTGTGGGATTGTAATTTGATGCCGATGGGATCATTAAGCTCCAAAAAACCTTGTTGTTTGTGTTTGCTGTGGCTTCACTTGCAGCAAATGGAATAAAGTCATCTGAAAAGCTGTATGAATCTATTCCGTATGAAAAAAATGCGTATGGAAATTCAGTTGGCTGAAACTCTGGTATTTGAGCCATAGCAAAGGTTCTCTGCACAAAGCCTCCTACCGTGGGCACGTTCGCAAATTCGCTCGGGGAAACTGGAACAAGAAATGCTTGAGAATTGGATTGAGTGATTTTGTTGAAAACAACACTGTTTCCCTGAAGGTGAGGCATTCCATTAATGCCGCCTATGAGGTCTAAGTTGGTCCACGACCCCCTAGAGTTAGATGAGGCCAAGCCGTTCATAAGAGCCCCCGTGTAAGACTGCTGGCTGCCTCCATAATCCCAAGACTTGTTGTCCTCTTGAAACATTTTGTAAGCGTATCCACCCATTCCTCCTGGCCCAGAGTCACCGTCAACCAAAGATATTTTGTTTACCTCGTCGGCAACCAAGTCATCAATGTTGCTGCCAGAAGGAACCGAATAACCCTTGTTGAGAGCTAAAAGACAGTAGTTTTGGCCCCCGCTCACAAAGCTTGCGTTGTTTTCTACTTGACCGACGCAGTTAAAAAAGGCGGTGGCGTCTCCAGGGCCCCCGAAGCGGCCTGGGTTTCCAACAGTCAACAGCGCAGCCTGATCCGTGTTATTTGTGTTTGGATACACGTCCCTTGAGGCCTTGATTTCGAATCCAGGCGACAAAATGCCGAGGGAGTTATTTGCCCAGTCAGCGTCCGTATAAAGATTCTTAAGCTCTGTAAACACACTCCACCTTCCTATAGGGGCTGGAAACCATGCTGGATTTTGAACCCCCGAGTCTACAGGGGGCCTTGAATACGGGCCGCTAGACGTGTAAATGTTGTAGCCCTGACCAATCGGCGGAACTGGTGCCAAACCCCTCATGGACGGGCCATACTTTGGACCAGTCGTAACCTCTGGCGCAAAGTTGTTTACCTGATCTGGCCACACGCAAACATACCCTCCAGCACCATCCTCCATGATGTCGTACCTGGACTTTCCTCCGAGTATGCCTCTCCTTACCGCCTGCGCATTGATGTCACCTACGGCTCCGCCAGATAGGGCTGGTTGAGACGCAAGGTCGGGCAGATATCCATCTCCCTCTATGTCAGTTGGATTCACAAAGGAACCAAAGCCAGCAGCAGGCTGTGGTATGCACGTCATAATTTCGGCGTTGACAGCGTGGGCCAAACACATCTTAAAAGCATAGCCACTTTTTTCGCCAGAACTTGTGCCTATAGTGGCTTGGGCCCCCGTAATGCCATTGCAGTTTGAGCCAGTTTCAAAGAAAAACCTAAGCTTCGCTTTATTAACAATCATCCAGCCTCCGCGTCTCCACTTAAAAATTAAGTCAGACCTTTCACTCGTTTCGTGATCAAAGCTTTCTTTGTTTGTAAGCCCTAGGTCTATGTCGGCCTCATAAAATGCAGCTTGCTCTTGACTTGTTGGTTGAAGCACAATACCAAAGTTCTGAGCCACGAGAGGAGAGGTTTCAAATGGCAATCCGTAGATTACATGAGCCACCGTTTCTTCAAAAATGCTTTTAGAGCATTCTGAGCTAACCCGAAGTTGAACCACGATTGTGATTGGCTCCCCCTTAAATATCACTGGGTTTACAGCAGATGTACCGCATCCCTTTTGATTGTCCTCATCCTCACCCAGCCATTTTGCCCCGCCCGCAGGTGCGCCTGAAAACGTATTCGTGTTAAATCTTGCTGAACCCGCATGAGGGGCTTGATCCCAGTTGTTAACAGACAAAAACCCTGTCTGCGGACTTCCGTATACGCCAAGGGTAGTGTTGGGGTTTTCGTGTCCAACCACAGTGTTGGCTTGGTCGTTGTAGACTGGGTATTGTGGGAAACTGCTCCAGCTATAGGGTATGTTTTCGGGGGTGTAAGACCTATCTCCCGCCCCCACGTAAGCGTGGTAGTTTTGAGTTGGTATTACATTGATTGTAATCTTGTACTCTCCTGGAAGGACGACATCTGGAACCGATCCCATGTCAAGCACAAAGCCAGTGTTGGTGACAAGGGTGTCTAGGTTTGTTGATCCGTTTGTAGAAAACGATACGTAGTCTTTTCCCTCCCTGAACAAATACGGAAGCGCATCAACATCAAAGGTGTATCCAGGAGGCGGTGCATCGTTTAGGATGACCTCGGTTTGTACGTTGACGTTTAGATTTGGGTAACCCTCCTTGTAGTTCCCGTAAACCACCCTGTCGTCAATCAGCTCCTGTGCGTAAACGTCTCTGGGAACGTTGTCAAACGTTTTGAACCTGTCTGTTTCGTTTAGAACAACTCCTGTTTTATCGTTTTTGAAGTTGTAGAAACCAAGAATTGACTCACTGCCAATGTAGTTAAAGTTGAGGTTTTCCTGAGCGGGGCTGTTTTCAATCTTGTCAAACAAAAATGGAACCCCGTCATTACCCTCCCTAAATATCAAGTTCAAGAACCTTACCTCTGGTCCTTGAGCTGGTATTTGAAGCTGACAAACGTTTTCTATAGACTTGGACGCCAATGACGCTCCACCCAAGGACAAAATTGCATTTGGAATGGCGACGTCAGAATAGGGGGAAATTGCGCTTTTAGATCCGTCTTTGTACACATTTTGATAGCAGAACTGAATCGGCTGCCTGTTAACAAAGTTGCTTTCAAGCTCGTTTGGATCAAAAAGAAACTGAAAAGTAATCGGAGCCATTGGCACCCTTGGGGCGGCATGAATAAAATCATGTATATCCCTTTGGGTGGAATACATAGAGTTAAGGTCTCCGTTTGTAAGCTCATCAACGCACCTGTTTACGTCAATCTTTTTCGGCTCCCCCTTACCGTTTACGTAAGCCAAAATTGGCCTTGAATTACCCTCTTGAAACGACATTATTTGTACTTTTTGATTTTGGCCTTTCTTACAGCAGAGGCAGTTGACTTATCTGAAATGGTAACCCTTTGTGGCGAAACAGGCTTAGGTATTGGTCTTTTGTTTTGTTGGTCGTATTGATTTTGAGTTAATGGATCAATAGTTCCTGCGGGGTCCGATCCGCCCGTGTAGCTTTTGTTTGATTTTGGCGGAGGCAGTGCTCCTGCCTGATCTGCAACAATTTTATACCTAAATGTTCTTTGTTCATTTTGCTGTATTGAACCGCTTGGAGGAATTACCTCTACAAATGCGGTTAGGTTGCTTACACCGTCTCCATAGGGGTAAAGAAGAATTTTCACTTCATCTCCTTCGGCCAAAACGTTTGTTTCGTTTGCGTTGTTTACTGCATAGCTCTGACCCAAGACAGCGTAATTGCCTATAGGGAAGTCTAAGAAACAGGAGTAGTCCCTCGGTGTTGCGCCTGCTGGGAACCCATTTTCCCTATTCCAGAAGTTTATATCAAACATCTTGAACGTAAACACATCGGAAGTGTATGGATCATCTGGCGCAGTCCAAAATGGATTATCCTCTTTCATGGAGGCAACAGATCTTGGCAAGCCTCCTGGAGCGGTTGAGCTTCCCCACCCGCCAGATGTCCCGCCCGTCGAATTTTGGCCGTGATAATACCTGTACAGAGTGGCATCCCTACCATCAGAAACGCTTCCCTTTATTACGCCATAGCAAAGCGGATGCCAGCCCCATATAGAAGCGTTGCCATTTCCCCCTCCTATATCGCTATACCCCTGAGACCTGCGCTGGTCACCTGCGGTACTGCCAGATATATTTGACCCAAAACCAGTCCAGGCAACATTGTTGTTTGTGTAGTCTCCGTTTAGGCCCGAATCTGACACATAGGTGCTTGAGGCCACTGCGCCCAGGTAGGAGAACCCATTGGGGTTTTGCATCCTAGTGTTGCTAAGCCTAACCTCTGGCATCGAAAGGTCTGAAGATCCGTTATTTCTTATCCTAACAACAACGCATTTATCAAAGTCGGTGCCTTGGGTGAAGTCAAATGGACCCACAGTCTGGGACACAGTCTCCACCCCATTTGTTCCTAAGGATGAAAATGGAATGGTTTCCTGACCGCCAGTCCCATTCGTCGCTATCGCAACTTCAATACTTGGGTTTTCTGGAATTTGATTAACAATAACGGCAAGCGTCTCCGTAATTAAGGTGGCATTTGTTTCGAGAACATACCACCTTAGCGTGTATGCGGCGACGGCGGCGTTCCCGAGGAGCACGTTTATCAAATCGGTTTCTGCGTCAGTAGGCAAGCTTGCCGAGGATGCCGCAGCGTTCACCACTGAGGTGCTCCCAGCATTACAAACCCAACTTAACGGGTTTAAGGGGCCTGCGACACCCTGAAGGCTGCCATTTTGACCTGGAATAGCCGAAGTGCTAAATTTAAGAAGTTGACCGCCGTGCTGAGCGAACCAGCCGCTGGGATCAAGGTCCAATGTGGGCTCCATTGCAAGTGTCCAAGTTCCCTGAAACTGAGGGTTGTTTTCAACAAACGTGTATGCAATGTTTTGAATGGTAGACCCGTTGTAATACCCAATTTGATCAACAGGGTCTAATTCAACGCCTGGAGATACCGTGTCAAAGCCGTCGCCCCCAAACCCAACGACCGCTGGAAGGATTTCTGGATCTTCCAGCTCTGGAATAACTGAAAGCGATTGCCCAAGACCAGTAAATGTTGCGCCAGGAATAACATCAATGCTCGGGGGCAGCACCCCTCCTTGAGCCACAAACTTGACTTCTATAGCCCATTCAAAAACCCCCACGCCAGCATTAGACGGAATATCTACGTTTAAGGTGAATTCACGTGTTTCACCAACTGGAATTATTAACGATAACTCCGACCCTATTCCGTCACCATCGGTGAGGATAATCGACTCATTTTCGTCCACGTACTGAAGGTAAGAGTAACCACCTTGTATTGCGTTTCCGTCAGCATCGTCAGGTCCAGATTCAAGAATTAAGATTTCTACCGAATAATCCGCCTGAGCCTCATCTGGCGCAAGATTTGGAATAACAGGGTTTGATATGGAGTATGTTTTTGAAATCGAAGTAGGGACGCCTTCAGTAACTGATCCAAAATCTCCGTGGTCTAGATTAGTTGGAGTAAATACTGGGTCCGATGCAAGAAGGCTCACATACGACACAACAGCGCTCCACTCATATTGAAAAACCTGATCGCTAGAGGTAACGACCTGCACGGAAAAGTCTATTATGTCTCCGTCGTCTGCTCCAGTAAAACCTGACAAGCCTAGGGTGACTGTTTTTTGCTGCCCAGCAGAGAAGGTAATCGTGTCGTCAGGATAGGACGGCAAAACACTGGTTTCGTAGCCCCCGTAAGATGGATTGGTGTTTGTAACGGAGTATGTTATGGTGGCCGTACCCGTCTGATTTCCTTGATTAAAAATGTTCAGAAACTGATTTGGAAGAGAAAATGGCGCCGCGCCAGCAAGTTGCTCTTGGGTAATAAAAATATCTTCAACTTGCGTTAGCTGGGGCACAACGTTAAACAAAGCGCTTCCAATGGTAGTGTCATCAACTTCTTCTATCGACCCTTCGTCTGCAAAGTCTGTAATTTCCTGCCCATCAAAAAAAGTAGTTCCAGTCAAACTATCAAGGCCTACGGATTCTATTTGTTTTTCGTAAACCCTAATTATGTTTGCGGCAGTAAAGTTTGACGGGTCTAGCTCCAGAAGAGAAGACCTAACAAGAAGATTGAACACATAAGATCCGCTTCCGTCTGGCTTAACAAAGAAAATAGAGTCCGAGGCAGCGCCTGAAGTAAACACATAAATTGTATCCGTGGTTTCGTCTTCACAAACACCCACAACTCTCTCTACGCCTGAAGCGGTAAGGGTTCCGTTAAAAGAGATAACCTCATTTCCGTCGGCATATTTAATTACACCAGCGTCAACGCCAACGTCGCCCTCAACCTTTACATTTACAGCATCAGAGAATTCATTTGGCCTGACCAAAGTCTCATCAGCCTCCTTGTTGAGAAGTCTGGGAATAAGCTTTTGAATCATAACTTAGGTGACTGCTTGAAGTTCTTTCTAATAACCCTAAGGGCGTCCTCTTTGGTGAAGTTAGACAGCCTAGCTTTGGCTAGTCTTAAGTTATTGTAGTACTCTTTTCTTGCCCTCTGCTTTTCCCCCATCGGAACGTTAGATCTTCTTTCGATGATTTTGTAGTATACGTAGGACCTCAACGCTTCAGATGCGTAAGAATGAATGGAAGGATTTGAAGATTGCGCCTCGTCAGCGACATACTCAAGAACAATCTCAGAAATGGAGCTATCAGTATCTATTTCAATCCTGTTCTGATCGTAGTTGATTCTGTAGTCACCGTATCTCTGGCCACCCCCAATACCGTAAAGCTGACCGTAGCCGCCTCCAGAGAAGTAGTTGTGAAAAACGTATCTACTAAAGTCATCCTCCTGAGACGTTCCGATGCCCGATGTTGCCGTTTTAGAGTCGGTGGAGGTTGTGTCGATTTTGGGGGCTGCGGTGGTTCCAGCGTTAGTTTGAGAGTAGTTAATGTTTTTGTTTTCTCCCAAAACATAAACCATCCCGTCAGCTCCAACAACACCGATCTTAACCATGTCCACGTAATCGTCAGGAAGCGCAACCGTGTTGTTTGTGGTGTCAATAGCAATCTTTATAGACCTAACGACCTTGGATACGTCAAACCCTATTTCTCTAATGCCGCGAAGAACGTAGTGGTTTATGGTGTACTCTGACGTCGAGGCCAAAAAGTCATCGTCCTCTCTTAGAGCCATAAACTCATTTACTATCTCGCTTGCTGAAATTGTGTTCTTAGCCATTACTTAGTCTTTGGGGCTTCCTTGGCAACGTTTTCATTGTTTCCATACTGGAACATTGTGGGCTCTTCCACCTGCACTCCAATCATCTTTGCCATTTCATTAACGATGTCTGGAAGAAACTGATCTGGAAGATCAAAATTCAACGACGTTTGATCGTCAACGTCGTATTCAACAACGCCCGTGTTGTCTACAGTAGACGTAAACGAGGTAAACCCTAGGGAAGGGGGTGATGTGCTTCTCCCGCCATCAGAAAGGATAGAGCCTGGGAGTCTAAGGTAGTTTAGGGTTACGCTACTTATAGAAGTGGGTAAAACGACGACCTCTGAGTTTGTTATGTAGATAACTGGATTTGTGGTACTAGGAGCCCCCAAGTATGAAGAAGAGTTTAGATACTCAAGCTTTTTCCTATCAAAAAGAAAGGACATGGGGGTTAGTGTGCCCGTGTCTGCCTGAGCTTCTGAGGTGGTCCCTGCTCCCGCAGAAAGCGGCTCGCTAAAGTCCCCAGGAGGAGACCCAATACCCTGGGTGAGGGTGAGGTTTACCTTTTCTCTAAAGTACGCCTCAAGTATTTTTGCCTTGGATTTGGCTGAGGTCGGGCCGTGAACATCGGCTCTTGCCATCTTTTTGGCATCTATTGACAGGTTCATAATGTCATTGTAGACATTCATTTGAGCTGTCTGAGCAAATGCGTTAAAAGATGTTGGAGTAACAAAACCTCTTTGCTCTTTGTTGGCCAAGCTCTTAAGGTTGTTGTAAACTGTTTTAATACTGATCATTAGGCCCCATTTATCGCAAATATACGAAAAAGGCCAGCATAGCGCTGGCCCTTCGTTTTGGTATTGAATCGGTCTTAGAGGTCGAGTTGCTTCTCGATATCTTCGACTGCTGACGCTCCTTTTTCTGTAAGAAGGAACCTAACCAAAATGTCCTCTGGGTTTTGTCCGTGAGGGACTGAAACAATCAGGCTATTTGAGTCAAACCAACGGACTGAATCTGCGGCGACTTTTATAATCTGATAATCCTTAGCCTGTCTCACCAAAGCCTTCATTTTTACGGCAGGGTCGTCAAAAGACTTGATAAACTTATCGGGGTTTTTCTTGGCAATTTGCAAAAGATCGTATTTGATCTCACTTACCTTTCTATCAATACCCACCTTGAAGAAAAGCGCTACCGCCAAAAGGTCCTCAACTTCAGACGACTTGATCATAGATATAGCCTCGAACTGGCTCATTTCTTGATTAAGCTTCTCTTCAGCGTCTGCAGCCTGATTGACCTCTTTGAAGGTTCTTCCTCCGTTGGCCATGTTTTCTGGATGCTTGTCAAGGAACGCTCTAAGGTTTGGCTTTTCCCTCGGGACAACCAGGTTTCCGTTTCTAAAAACGATCGCCTCCTTCTTGGCATTTTCACTTTGCTCGTCCACCCAGATTGACGGCTCGTTAGGGCAATATCTCATCTCCCTGACCGTATCCTTTTCCTCGTCATAGACCGTTACCCCCTTTTGCGGAATCATGTATGCAATTCCATGGTTTGTGGGGATTTCGTAAACCCTAGCCCGAAACTGATCTGGCTCGTTTCTTTTGAGAGAAACTTTCTTTTTTGCTGGAGGCGGTGTTGCTGGAGTGGCATTAGCCTCTACCTGAGCTTTTTTGGGGCGCCCAGGAGCCCGTCTAGTTGTTTGTGACATTGAATTAGAATTAAAAACTTATGCAAATATAATCAAGAAGTGATTATGCCA
>MDSW01151012.1_pt1 | contig 12138 bp, 12 predicted proteins | sample 811171 | NCBI WGS metagenome assembly MDSW01 (sample SAMN05326641, study PRJNA326480) | marine metagenome | isolation source: seawater | place: Atlantic Ocean: North West | collected 2012
CTTGAATTTGAGGAAAGATTTACAAAATTTAAAGATACTCAAATTAATTAATTTCCCATATAAAAGAGCGTATGTTTGTTAGTTTGTATGAAAATACAATATTAAAAAATCCAAAGTCTATATTTGTAGTTTTATTAATTGCACTCATAAGTTTTGGATATTATTCAAAAGATTTTAGATTAGATGCTTCCTCAGAAACATTATTAATTGAAGGAGACCCTGATCTTGAATACTTAAAAGAAATCAAGGACCGATATGGATCTAAAGATTTTTTAGTGCTTACATATACTCCAAATAATGGAATGGTAAGCGACAGCTCAATAAATAATCTATTAAGTTTAAAATATAAAATTCAGAGTTTAGAATGGGTTCACAGTGTAATAACGCTTTTAGATATACCACTTTTAAGTAATTCAGATGCTCCTTTACAAGACCGTTTAGATGACTTCAAAACTCTTAAAGATGAAGATGTTGATAAACAAAGAGGGTTTGAAGAAATTTTAAATAGTCCAGTTTTTAGAAATTTTGTTATCAGCGAAGATGGAAAAACTAGTGGTATCATTGTAAATATCAAAAAATATCCACCTTTAGAAGATATTAAAAATAAATCACGTGATGAAATTGAACAACATCGTGATCAAATCAAAAAACAAAATCATAAAAATATTTTAGAGATAAGGGATGTTATTGAAAGTTATGAGGACATTGGAAAAATCTATTTGGGAGGAATTCCAATGATCGCTGATGACATGATGACTTTTATTAAAAGCGATATTGTTGTATTTGGTCTTGGAGTTTTGCTTTTTATTATAGCAACACTTTGGTTTGTTTTTAGAAAAATAATTTGGATTATAGTTCCAATAAGTAGTTGTTTTTTTTCTGTAATTATAATGACTGGATTACTTGGATTACTTGACTGGAAAGTAACTGTTATTTCATCAAATTTCATTGCCTTGATGTTAATCTTAACAATGGCGATGAATATTCATATCTGTACAAGATTTCTACAATTAAAAAAATCTAATCCATCTAAATCTAATTTTGAGATTTTAACTTTAACTACAAGTAAAATGTTTTGGCCTATTCTCTATACAGTTCTCACAACAATAATTGCTTTTTTATCTTTGATCTTCAGTGAAATTAAACCAGTCATTGATTTTGGATTGATGATGACTTTTGGATTAATTACATCATTTATAATCACCTTCACTCTGCTACCAACTTTACTCAATATTGTGCCAACAGATTATATTTCTATTAATGAATATGAAGGCTCTAAGATTACAAAATCACTTGGAAATTTTTCACTTAATTACCAAATTCCAATTTTTATAATTACACTTATTGTTATTAGTATAAGCCTTTTTGGAATTTCAAAATTAAAGGTCGAAAATAGTTTCATTAATTATTTTAGTAAAACAACTGAAATTTATAAAGGGATGAAATTAATTGATGAAGAACTTGGTGGAACGACTCCTCTTGAAGTTATCTTAAAATTTCCAGATACTAAAAAAAATAATGATGAAGATGAAAAGGAAGATGATTTTGAAGATTGGGACGAAGGCAGCGAAAAAGACGATGAAAAATATTGGTTCACAAAAGATAAAGTAGATACTATTACAAATATTCACAATTATTTGGATAATTTACCACAAATAGGTAAAGTTCTTTCTTTTTCATCAATCATTGATGTGGCAACGAAATTAAATAACAACAAACCTCTTGGTACATTAGAAATGGGAGTTTTGTACTCAAAAATTCCAGATAACATCAAAACTGAGATAATAGATCCTTACATTTCAATTCAAAATAATGAGGCTCGTATAAGTATAAGAATAATTGATTCTCAGGAAAATCTACGTAGAAACGATTTAATTAATAAAATAAATTTTGATCTTCAAAATGAATTTGGATTAGAAAAAGATCGATTTAAATTAGCTGGGGTATTAATTCTATTTAATAATTTATTACAAAGTTTATTCAAATCTCAAATTTTAACTTTAGGGATTGTAATGATAGGTATTTTTATAATGTTTTTTGTTTTATTCAAAAATATTAGATTATCTTTGATTGGGGTTGTGCCAAATTTTATTGCAGCATTCTTTATATTGGGAATTATTGGTATCATAGGTATTCCACTTGACATGATGACCATAACTATAGCCGCAATTACAATAGGTATAGCAGTTGATAATAGCATTCATTATATCTACCGATTTGAAGAGGAGTTTAAAAAAATTAAAAATTATCAAAAAACAGTAACTATATGTCATACAACTGTTGGTGCTGCGATATTAAATACCTCAATTACGATTGTATTTGGTTTTTCAATCCTTGTTTTATCAAAGTTTATTCCAACTATTTACTTTGGAATTTTTACTGGTCTAGCAATGTTGTTAGCTATGATTTCTGTTTTAACACTTCTTCCATCATTAATTTTAGTGTTTAAACCTTTTGGAAAATAACTAATGTTTAATACATTTGTAAAATTTTATGATGCTACTTCTATTATTGATTTAGTATATTTGATTATAACAATTCTATCTCTGATTAAATGTTTCAAAAAAGGTTTTGTTTTAAGTATTTTATCTATGGCAAAATGGTTATTGGCATATATTATTACATTAATTATTTTTCCAAAAGTTAAACCATATTTAGAAAATATCATAGACAACGAGTATGTTTTAGATGTTATTCTAGGTATTACTATTTTTGTAGTTGTTATTTTTTTAATATTAATGATCAATAAAGGAGTTAGTAAAGCTGTAAGATATACTGGTATTGGAAGTTTAGATACCGTATTTGGATTCTTTTTTGGTTTTTTGAGAGCTTACATTATATCAGTATGTATATTCTCAGGCGTACATATAGTGTATAATTATGATAAATGGCCGTTGAATGTGGATAAATCTTATGTCTTTCCATATTTAGAGAAAGGTAGTAATTATCTTCTGAAAGAATTTCCAGATGAAAAAACGTATCAAGATTCTAAAGAAAAAATTGAAGAACTTTAATCCAAAACTGAGGGAGGAGTGTGGAGTTTTTGGTATAAGCAATATTGAGGACGCGTCTGCACTAACCGCTTTAGGTCTTCATGCTTTACAACATAGAGGTCAAGAAGGATGCGGTATAGTAACTTTTGATGGTGAACAATATTATTCAGAAAAAAGGTTTGGTTTAGTTGGCGATAATTTCAACAAAGAAAAAATTTTAAAAAGACTTCAAGGCAACTATGCAATTGGTCATAACCGATATAGCACAACTGGAAGTAATACTTTAAGAAATATTCAACCTTTTTTTGCTGATACAAATGCTGGTGGAATAGGTGTTGCTCATAATGGTAATTTAACTAACTCTATTCATTTAAGAAACAAACTAGTTGAAGATGGTGCTATATTTTATACAACATCAGATACAGAAACCATTGTTCAGTTAATCGCAAAATCAAAAAGAGCAAAGACTATTGATAAGATTATTGATGCCATTTTTCAAATTCAAGGCGGATATGCGCTTGTAATGTTAACTCAAAAATCACTAATTGGTGTTAGAGATCCATATGGAATACGACCTTTGGTAATTGGAAAATTAAAAAAAAGTTATGTTCTTGCTTCTGAAACTTGTGCATTAGATATTATTGGAGCAAAATTTGTACGAGAAGTTGAAAATGGAGAAATTGTTTTAATTGAGGATAATAAGCTTGAAAGCATTAAACCTTTTCCACCAAAAAAAATAAGACCTTGTGTTTTTGAATATATTTATTTTGCAAGACCTGACAGTCTTTTAAATGGCAAAACAGCTTATGAACATAGAAAAAATTTAGGAAAAGAACTTGCAAAAGAATCAAATATTGATGCAGATATAATTGTTCCAGTACCAGACAGTGGAAATGCAGCTGCTTTAGGCTTTTCTCAACATTTAAAAAAAAACTTTGAACATGGTTTAATTAGAAATCACTATGTAGGTAGAACATTTATTGAACCAAGCCAACAGATAAGAAGTCTTGGAGTAAAATTAAAACTTAATGCAAACAAAACAACTATAGAAGGTAAGAAAATAATACTAATTGATGACTCTTTAGTTAGAGGAACCACATCCTTAAAAATAGTTAAGATGCTTTATGATGCTGGTGCTAAAGAAGTTCACGTAAAAATAGCTTGTCCAGAAATAAAATATCCTGATTTTTATGGAGTCGATACTCCGACAAGAAAAGAATTGTTAGCAGCTAACAAATCAAACGATGAGATTTGCTCTTATATTGGCGCGAAATCTCTAAAATTTTTGTCTGTAAATGGAATGTATCGGGCAATCGGTTTTGAAAAAAGAAATGAGAGTTATCCTCAATTAACAGACCATTACTTTACAGGGGAATACCCCGTTAAACCTATTGATGAATTAGGTGATAATAAAATTACACAATTATCTTTATTAAATACTGTGTCGAATAATTAATGAAAACTGTAAACTTTACTCAGATGAAAGATGGATCTTTGGAAGAGTATCTATTTTTAGACAAACATGAAAAAAAATATATTAACGGTACAGCAGATCGAATTTTAAAATTTATGAAAGGTTTAACTTCAACACTAGAAGGTTATAAAATTACTAGACTTGAGCATTCTCTTCAAGCTGCAACAAGAGCTTTTAATGATAATGCTAATGAAGAAATGATAGTTGCAACTTTATTACATGATATTGGGGATGAATTAGCTCCTTTAAATCACTCGGAATATGCTGCTGCAGTTTTGAAACCATATGTAAGTAAAAAAACACATTGGATAATCGAAAAACATGGTGAATTTCAAATGTATTACTACGCTCATCACTTAGGAAAAAATAAAAATCAAAGAGACAAATATATAAATCACGAATATTATCAAGATGCTGTGGATTTTTGTGAAAAATGGGACCAGGCATCTTTTGATCCAAATTACAAAAGTAAATCTTTGGAATTTTTTGCACCACTAGTAAAAAGAGTTTTTTCTAGAAAACCTTATTCCTTAAGATAATTTAAAAAATACTATTATTAAAAAATGATTATATCAAAAGAACAAATAATAAATCATTTTAAATCTGGTATTAAGAAAAATAAAGATTTTAAGATTGGTATTGAACACGAAAAATTCTTATTTAATATAAAAAATAATTCTAGAATTGATTATCCAAAAATAAAAGAGATGTTTGCTGCTCTTAATGAGTTTGGTTGGAAGCCTGTTTATGAAAAAAAATATATTATTGCTTTAAAAAAAGGAGGTAAAAATATTACACTAGAACCTGGTAACCAAATCGAATTATCAGGAGATACTTTAAACAATATTCATGAAGCCTGTGCAGAGTCTCAAGATTATTTATTTGAATTAAAACAAGTCACAAAAAAAATAGGGATTAAAATTGTAAGTGCAGGATTTGATCCAATTTCAAAAATAAATGACATACCAAATAATCCTAAACAACGATATAAGTTAATGACTAAAGATATGCCATTTGGTGGCTATCATAGTCTAGATATGATGTATCGAACTTGTGGCACACAATTAAATATCGATTTTAACTCGGAGAAAGATTTTATAAAAAAATTTAAAATAGTTAATTCAATAGTACCAATTTCTATCGCTCTATTTGCAAATTCATCTATTGTTGAAAAAAAAAATAGTGGATACCTATCTTATAGATCTAAAGTTTGGCAAAATACTTCTAGAGGAGGGTTGCCTTCAATTTTCCTAGAAGATTTTAACTTTGAAAAATATGCTGATTTTGTGATGAATTTTAGGATGCTATTTATCGAGGATAATGGAAAATTTTATTCAGGAAAAAAATATACTTTTAAAGACTTTATGGAAGGGAAGATTATTGAGATTAGAAACAGGCCACCCAATGAAAAAGATTTGGCTAATCATCTATCTACTATTTTTACCGAAAACAGATTAAAAAAATATATAGAACTTCGCTCTATGGATGCATGTGGTTGGGATTGTTTGTGTTCTGGACCTGCATTTTTTATTGGTTTAATTTATGGTAACTTAGACGAAACTTACAAAATGGTAAATAAATGGGATAAAGATAAAATTATTAATGCTTATTTTGAAGCACCCAAAAAAGGCTTTAATACTAAATTGATGGGTCACGATTTACTTTATTGGACCAAAAAATTATTAAGATTATCTAAAGACGGATTAGAAAAAAGAGATATTATCAATAAGAATGGTAAAAATGAAGCTCTATTCTTGAAACATATAAATAAAATAGTTGAAAGAAGGATGACGAATGCAGATCATATGATTAATAAGTTTTCTGAAAACGACAATTTAGAAACTTTTTATGACACATAAAATAATTGCTATTCAAGGAAATCATCCATCAACATTAAATCCAAAAACTGACACTAGTATTTTTTTGGCAAATGAAATCCAATCTAGCTATAAAATATTTTATTATGATCCAAAAAATTTATCGATTATAAATTCTAAAGTTATAGCAAAAGGTTTTTATGTTAATTTTAATTATAAAAGTAAAAAATTTTATAAAATAATAAAAAAACAAAGTTTAAATTTAATTAAATGTAAATTTATACTAATAAGACAAGATCCGCCCTTTAACCTTGAATACATTTCAACTACCTATATTTTAGATTATATTAAAGACAAAGTAAAAATTATCAATAATCCATCAGCAATAAGAAATATTTCTGAAAAACTTTATTCTGTAAAATATCAAAGATATATGCCTCCAACAATTTTTTCTCAAAACATAGAAGAAATAAAACTATTTTTCAAAAAAAATAGAAGAATAATTTTAAAACCTATCCATAGTTTCAGTGGAAATGATATTTTATTAATGAATAATTTTAATTTTAAATCTGTACAAAAATACATAAAAAAACATGATCATATTATGTGTCAAAAATTTTTACCTAATATAAGTAAAGGAGATAAAAGAGTTTTTATTATTAATGGAAAAATCCGTGGTGCAATATCAAGAATTCCAAAAAAAGGATCTTTTTTAAGCAATATGAGTAAAGGTGCAACTCCAATAAATATTAAACTTACCCAAAAAGAAATAAAAATTTCAAAAATTATTGCAAGAGATTTAAAAGAAAACAATATCTATTTTGCAGGAATAGATTTTATAAATCAAAAAATAAATGGTGATATCAATATTACCTCTCCTACGGGTTTAAAAACACTTTACGATTTATCGGGAGTAAATTTAGCCAAAATATTTTGGGATGAACTTAAGGCATGAACAATTTAACAGACCAACAAAAAGGATCTTTATTAGCATTTGTTGCTGTAATGTTCATCACACCAGATAGTTTATTTATTAGATTATCCAGTATTGATACTTGGAGTTTAGTTTTTTATCGTGGGATAATTCCATTTCTTACAGTCTTATTTGGAATGTTGATTATATATAAATTGAATTTTTTTAAGATGCTTTTAACTAGTGGCTATCATGGATTAATTTATATAGTTACATTTTCAATAACTAATATTACATTTGTAGTTTCAATTCAAAATACTAATGTAGCCAATACTTTAGTAATGATAGCAATGGCTCCAATGCTTTCAGCAATTTTAGGAGGACTTTTCTTAAAAGAAATTCCTGACAAAAAAACTTGGTTTGCAATTGCTGTTACATTTTTGGCTGCTGTATATATTTTTTATGACTCTTTACAATTAGGTAACATCTATGGAGATATTCTGGGTTTTGTCACTGCGCTAGGACTTGCCGTTGGAGCAGTAACAATTAGATCTGCTAAAAAAAAAAATTTAGTTCCAGCTGCTGTTGTTGGTAAATTATTTGTCGCTATTTTTGCGATTTTTTTTGTTGAGTCATATGTTTTAGCTGACCAAGATTTATTAATTGTGCCTTTAATGTGTATAATGTGTGTAGCAATTCCTTTCGTAATGGTAACTATTGCTCCAAGGTTTATTCAAGCTGAAGAAGTAAATTTATTCTTTTTACTAGAGACAATTATTGGTCCTTTTTGGGTCTGGATGGTAATTAAAGAACAACCTAGTATTGAGACCATTCAAGGAGGATTAATTATAATCTTAACAATTGCCATTCACTCATTTCTTAAACTCAAAAAAACTTAATTTCTAAATTATAATTAACTTGATTTAGCCACAAATCAGAAATAGAGGTCAAGTCATATGAATAAAGTGTTAAAAAATTCTTGGGCTCTCTTTTTAGGCATGGGTTGTATAATGATGGCTTACGGATTCCAGGGCTCATTACTTGGAGTAAGAGCTGTACAAGAAAACTTTAGTCTAACCTCGACAGGTTTCATGATGTCAGGTTATTTTGTTGGGTATTTTATTGGAGCAGCTACAATTCCAAATATAATTTCAAGAGTAGGTCATATAAGGGTTTTTGCAGCATTTGCTTCATTAGCTTCATTAATTATTTTAATTCATTCTATCTTAATTAATCCACTCGTTTGGTTTTTATTAAGAGTGTTAACTGGAATAAGTATGGTTTGCATTTATACAGTAGCAGAAAGTTGGCTCAATGACAGATCAAGCAATAAAAATAGAGGGAGCGTTCTTTCAATATATATGGTCATACTTTATGGAGCGATGGGTATAGGCATGTTCTTACTTAATTTCAGTAGTCCTAAAAATTTTCAACCTTTTATATTAATCTCAGTCATTACATCGGCAGCCTTGATCCCTATTTTATTAACCAAAAAAAAACCACCTACATTTAAAAAAATCAAAGTAATGAAATTAAAAGATCTTTATGAGGCATCTCCATTTGGAATAGTAAGTTCCTTTTTTTATGGAACAATTCAAGCTGCTTTATTTACTTTATTAGCTGTTTATGCAACTTCAATGAATTTTACAATTTTAGAAATTTCAATTGTAACATTTTTATTAGCAATTTCAGGTGCTGTTTCACAATTTCCAATTGGGAAACTTTCTGATATATACGATAGAAGATTAGTTATTGTCATTTCAACTTTTGCTGCTGCAGTATTTGCACTTTTTGCAATTTTAGTTTCAAGACAAATGTATTTACCGGATGGTTTGGCAACTAGCAAAAATTGGTTTTATATTTTTTTAGTACTGTTTTCTTTTTGTAGTTTGCCGATGTTTTCTCTTATTTTAGCACATACGAACGACTATATACCAAAAGAAAAATTTGTTGCTGCAGGAGCGGGGCTACAATTTGTATTTGGCTTAGGAGCAATGAGTGGGCCTTTTTTGTGCTCTATATTTATGGATGTAGTTGGTTCAAATGGTTTTTTTATTTTTTTATTTTTCTTTCATTCGGTGATTGGGCTATTTGGAATTTATCGGATGAGAGTAAGACAAACAGTTGATAATCCAGACTCGCAGTTTGTTGCAATGCCTCAAACAATTACTCCAGCTGGAATTGAGCTAAATCCACAAACAGAACCTATAGAAGACCCAAATACTATAATAGACAATCCCCAAAATTTGGATACAGATCATATTTATGAAACAGTAGAAAATGTTAACGATACAATAAAATCTTCAAGCAAAAATGAGAATTAATTTTTAATAACCTTGTTAATTGCTTTTGACATTTTATTCAAAACCTCTTTTTTATTGAGCTTGTCACTTCTTATTAAAATAGCATCTTTTACTTGAATTAGAGGGCTATTTTTTCTTTTTTTGTCTAACAATGTTCTGATTCTAAGAGATCTTTTAATTTCTTTTAAAGGAATTGTCTTTCTTAAATCTAGCCATCGTCTATAAGCAGCTACATCCAAATTGCATTTGAAATAAAAAGCTACATCGTATTTTGGATTTTTAGCTAAAATTTTACTAGCAATATCACGACCCTCAATACAAATTCTATGATTTGATCTAATTATTTTCTTTTGAAATCTATTTATAATCTCCCTTACTTTTTTCTTTTTTGCAAGAATTGCGACATGTTTTGAAATCTCTTCGGAATGAAGTTTTTGTTTAGCAATTAATTGATAATTGGCAGATCTAAATTTTTTTTTTTAAAAAAGGAATAATGCTTCTAGGTTCATTTTTTAAAATTAGTTTACTACAATACCTATAAAGAATTCCTGAATTAATTAGCAAAAGTTTATATTTTTTTGAAACTAGCTTCGCCGCTGTGCTTTTACCACTTGCTGACTCACCATCACAAGCAACTATTAATTTTTTTAATTTAGTCATAAATAAATTAGATGTAATCTTATTAAAGATTTAATAATAAAATAGCAAATATTAACTGACTTGATAACTTCAGATTAAGATCAAATATTAATCCAAAATTTATCAAACCATTGATTGGATATCTTTTTTTAATAATTACAATATCATGTGGAATTGTATCAAATGGTTTTGATAAAATATCTTAAGGTTTTTCTAAATTTGCACCACCTGTTTTATGCATTTTGTATATGTGTGTAACAATGCTTTGTATAACAAAAGCTATGAGCGTACTCTGGTGGGATTTGCATATTCAACTTATAGCGGACTAATTGTTGCTGGTATCGTTTTTTTAACAATATTAAAATATAATCAAGTTCCAAATATCTAAGGTATGATTGTAATTATATTAACAGTAATAGACGTGATAATGTTAAATTTTCTTTGTAAAATAAGTTAATTAATCGCTTTTTATTCAAATAAATTCATTAATTCTCTTTTTTTATATTCAAATAACAATTTATAGTTGAACTCAATTTAAACAGAGTCGCTGAAAAAAAATTAAAGATAGAGTTGAAAATTATCAATTTGTTTGATCAAATTGGATTTTAAATAATGGCGTTAAAAAAAAAAATAAAAGAGAAAACTAAGTTTAGAAAAAAAAATGAAACCAGTTTGTCAAAGCTGGCGTCTATTACAACAAATTCTTTGAGTAGTGCTTTTTCAAAATATAAAAAAAATTTAGAAAAGAAAAAAATCAAAGAAATCAAATTAAAAAAATTAGCAGAAAAAAATCAAATTATTAAGGAAAAGAAAGATTTGAAAATTTGGGAAGAAAAACTTCAAAAAGAAAGTAATAAAATAGATTTAAAAGAGCGAGAACTTAGAGTTAGAGAAAAAGAACTCAAACTTAAAGAGGAAACACAAAAAGAAGAAAGCAGAAGATTAGTTAAAAAAGATGAGGACCTAGGTTTAATAGATAAAGATTTGAGAATTAAAGAAAAAGAACTCAAACTTAAAGAAGAGGAGCAAAATAGAAAAGATCTGGATCTCAAAATCAGAGAAGATGAGCAAAAAAATAAAGAATTAAAAGAAAAAAGAAAAAAAGAAAAATTTTTAAAAGAAAAAAAAGAAGAAGAGGAACAACAAAGAAAAATTGAATATATCAGATTAAAAGAGTGGGAAGAAAAATTTGATCAAGAAAAAAAATTAAAAGAACAGGAAGAAATTAGAAGAGAGGAAAAATTAAAAGCTAGAGAACTTGGAAAATTAAGGTCAAGAGACAATAACGATTTAGAATTAGCTGTTTCAACTTCACTAGAAAATTTTGAAATAGATAAAACATCTGAAAACTAAGCTTGAATAAAAAAAACTCGATAAAGCTTTGGAAAATAATTCAAAAAGCTGGTGATTATTTGGATGGGCATTTACCTGATCATCCTAATCATCCTAAAGGAAGAAACTCTTACGCTCATGTTGCGAAATGTGTAAAAGACCACTTTCAAGCAAGTTATAAAGATATTCCTGATGAAAAGTTTGATGATGTTGTAAATTATGTCGAATATTTAAAACAAAATCCGATATAAATTATTTTCTTTTAAAAAATTCAATTTTTTTTAAAGTCAAATTCACGCAGGCGTGAATTGCATAGCGCTTATTCACAATCACTAATAGTAATTAAATTTATCTATTTATACTTCTATTCAAAAAAATTATATTTTATGAATAGAAAAGCTCAAACTTCTCTTAAGTCAGATATAGATAAACTAATTCATCTTTATAGATCAAAAAATTTTAATTCTGCATTAAAATTAAGTAATTCATTACTTGAACTTAATCCGGATGAGCCTTTTTTATTGAATGTTCATGGTATAATAAATTTGAGTTTAGAAAATTGGCAAAACGCACTTCAAGCTTTTAAAAAGACTTTAAAACATGACAATAAATTTATTGAAGCTTACAACAACCTTGGAGTTACTTATAGTCATCTAGGAGAGAACGA
>MDSW01155512.1_pt1 | contig 12138 bp, 10 predicted proteins | sample 811171 | NCBI WGS metagenome assembly MDSW01 (sample SAMN05326641, study PRJNA326480) | marine metagenome | isolation source: seawater | place: Atlantic Ocean: North West | collected 2012
AAAAAAAAAAATACATAAAAACTTTAAATAAAAAATACGGCCCTATATTTGCAAAATCATATCCTGCACGAGCGTGTGTAATTATTAATTATTTAGGATTAGATAATAAAAATATTTTTAATATTTATGAACAAGACTTTAGCAAAAAATTAAATAAATATGTGCCTGGAACAAATATTAAAATTATTGCTGATAAGTATTTTGATAAGAATAAAATGCATATTCCAATTATAAATTTTAGTTGGCACATTAGTAAAGAGATTAAGGGATATATTAGAAAAAAAAAAATTAAAAATAAAATAATTGATATAGTAAGTAAAAGCGATTTTAAATGAATTATCATATTTATGGAAAAGGATTTGGCCTTTATGGTTATTTGGCAGCAATAATTAAAATTAAATTAAATAAAATCTTTATCCAAAAAGATTATTATAGTTTCATTAAAAGTAGAAAAGATCTAAAGAAATATATTAATAAAATTACATTTGTTAATAAACATGACTTAAAAAATAATGATGTCGTTATTTATGCAAAGAGACCATCAGATCAATATAAATTTATAAAAAAAAATGCATCAAGAAAACTTTATTTTTTTTTAGAAAAACCCTTAGCTGAAAACTATAAGAAATCTAAAGAATTAATAAGTTTTTTAAATAAAAAAAAAATTAACTTTTCAATAGGTTATCTTTTTTTATATTCAAGTTGGTATTCAAAAGTTAATAAATTATTATTAAATAAGGATATAAAAGAACTTTCTATTAATTGGTATTTCAATTCAGTAAATAAGCTATCAAGCTGGAAAAATAAAAATATTCAAGGAGGAGGTTTAATAAATTTTTACGGAATTCAAATTTTAGCTTTAATGACATCATTAGAATTTAATTTTTGCATATCTTCAAAAATTTATAGAAAAAATAAACGAGACTTTATGTGGTGCTCTGAATTTAAAAATAAAAAAAATAAAAAATTTATTATTAAGTTAATAATTAATTCGAAACATACTAATTTTAATATTTTATATTTATTAAAAAAAAACAAAAAAGATTTGACCAAAACTTTATACAAAAATAAATTTCCGTTTAAAAAAAAATACAAAAATGATGATTATAGAGTTGATGCAATAAGAAAATATATAAACAACAGTATAAGGTTAAAAAATAGAAAATTAATTTATTTTAAAATCTTATCTCTATGGAATAAAGTAAATAAAAAAACAAAGTTGATTAAATTATAATTTTAAATAATTTATTTAATAGAATAATAATTATCTTTGATTATTTTGTTGGTCTCAGATAAATCATGTAATATTAGAAAATATGAAATCATCAAATTTTATTAAAAAAAGGTTAAAAAGATACGATAACTTAAAAAAGGATCTAAAAAAAAAAAAAATTAAATTTTCTGACTATAATTATCTCCTAGAGATATATTTTAGCAAAACAGAGATTAATCAAATAAAAAAAATAGTATTAAAGTATATTTTAAAAAGTATTAATATTTTTTTTCAAAAGAAGTTCAAAGAAATAAAAAAAATATCAACAATCAAAAACTATCTTTTAAGACTTCCCAATATAACGCCAAATGGGGTAATTAAATTAAAAAAAGAAAATTACAATGAGTATGTAAGTCTTCAAAAAAAAATAATATCTATATTGAAAAGAAAGAATATTTTAAAAAATTTAAGCTTATTGGAATTCGTTGAGGTAAGATTGATGCGATCTAATATTAATCAATATAACTCAAAAAGACCTTATTCATCATCAAAAATTCATTCAGACAGCTGGTCAGGAAATCCATGTGATGCAAAAGTAGCTTTATATATTTTAGGGGATAAAAAAAATACAATTGAATTTTTTTCACCAAGTAAAATAGATAAAAATTTTTTTAAAAAAAAAATTAATTATGAAACAACAATTAAAAAATATGGATTTAAAAAGATAAAAAAACTTAATACTAATTGTATGACCATTTTTGATCAATCATGCTTACATAAAACACTAAATTATAATACTGGTTTAAGAATTTCTTTAGATTTTGGTATAATTATCTGTGAGTCTATAAATATTAACAAATTTACGATTAGATATAAGAATAATTTTTTTAATCCAAATAAAAAAAATAATTTTTCTGCTTTATTTGATAAAAAAAAAATTAAATCAATATTTAGTAAAAGTTATTAATAATTAAATTATGATTTATCAAAAAATAAACTCTATCAAAAATAATTTTATATTCCTAAGTTCCAAAAATACTTTTGAATATGAACCAATTTTTCACACTATTTTTAAATTAACTTTTAGCTATAAAATTATTGAGAAAATAGATCTTAATAAGGAAAGTTATAAACAGGAAATAATTACATTGGATCCAAATATTTATGAATCTTTAAAATCTAAGTTACACATATCTTTATTTGTGTTTAGTACCGATGATCATTTTTCTCATTTTTATAATTTAGCCAAATATATAAAAGCAAATCAAATTAAAAATAAAGATTGTCTTATTTATAATGATAAATTTTTTAACAATTTTTTATGGAATTATTTTCCTTTCAATGAAAAGAAAAATTTTTTTTTAAAGTTAATTAATAAATTTAAATTAAATTTTTATAAATTTTATATTACTAAAAAAATTTGGTTGCCCTTAATTAGACATGATGAAAATATTTTTAAGGGAATTAAAGTTGGTTATTCAACAAATAATTGTTATATGAGTTTTAATCAATTGTTAAAAAAAGACTATAGTGAAATAATAAATAAAATTAGTGATGAGTCATCAAAAGTAGTTTTTAAAAAAACTTTATTTGGAAAACCTCATGAAGTTAAAAATCAATATTTTAAACTTCTATTTGATTATGATCAATATTTGCATTATTTGAACTTTAACGAAACTACTATTATTAACTTAGGAGTAGCGACTGGTTTTGAAATCCCATTCTTTTTAACCAAAAACATAAAAAAATTAATTAATGTTGATCCTACAAAAGATAAACAATTGTCTCCATATGTAAAATTATTCTGTGATTTATTCAAAGATAAACTAATATTTGATGAAAGATTTTTATACTCTGATAAGAAAACATATATAAAAAATAATACAAAGCCTTCAAATTTAAAAGAAATTATTGATTATTATAACTTAAAATCAAATTTAATTATCAAAAGTGATATAGAGGGTTTAGAAATGAATATGTTAGATGAACTAGAATCAATAATTAAAAAATTTAGACCTCAGTTAGCAATTTCAATATACCACACAGATGATAAGTTGTTTCCAATTCATTCACAATTAACTTTAATACCAAAAAAAATAATTAATATGGCAGAAAATTATAATTTTTACATAAAGCACTATACTTATAATAGAAGAGAAACTATTTTTTACGCAATTCCGACAGAAAAAAATAATCATAGTCAAATTAATGATTAAAATTCATAAGGACCTTAATCTTTATATATTTTTCCTATTAATTTTTTCATTTTTTATTGCTTCACCACTAATAATTAATTTATCTTTATTTGTTATAGGAATAATTTCAGTTTATTTTTTTGATATTAAATTATTTAAAAAAAAAGAAATTATTATATTTTTAATTTTAATTTTATTAATACTCTTAACAACAATGTTTAGTGATATGGAGACAATGTCCAAATTATATTCATTAAGCTGGTTAAAGTTTTTTTTATTATTTATTTTTTTGTTTCAATTTACCAATGAAATGAACGAAAAAAAATTTAAAAAATATTCAAAATTTTTTTTATACTTTTTTTATATTTTAATACTTGATATTTTCTTACAAAGATTTTTAGGTTATGAGTTATTTAATAATCAATTAATTGAAGGTAGATCTACAGGACCATATACAAATAAATTGATACCAGGAGCAATAATATTATTTGTAGGATTTTTACCCTTTTTTTTTAAAATTCAAGAATATGTTTCAAAAAATAAATTTATTAAAGCAACTATAATTTCTAATATTTTTTTTATTTCTATATTTATAACTGGAGAAAGAATGAATACATTAATGTCTTTCTTTGCAATTTTATTAATTACTTTAATTTTATTTAGATATAAAAAATTTTTAATTTCTTTTTTAATAATTTATATTTTGTCAATTTTCTTAATTTTGAATAATTATGAATATGATGGAAACAAATACTTTGCATCAAGATTTAATGATTTTTTGAAATATTCAAAATTATCTACAAAATCAATGAATAAATCAGAAAATAGTGAATCTTTGAATTTAACCTCATCTTCAATAGATAATATTTCTGATAATGAAATAAGTATAAAAAAAAATGAAAAATCAATATTTGATAATCCTTGGGGGGCACATTATCTAACAGCTTTTGAAATTTGGAAAGATCATTTATTTTTTGGAGCAGGAAATAAATCTTTCAGATATAATTGTGTTAATTACAATTATATTAAAAGTTCAAAAAAAAATGTAAGGTGTTCTACTCACCCACATAACATATATTTAGAAATTTTATCAGAGTTTGGTCTTATTGGTTTTATTTTATTTATATCATTAAACTTAATGATTTTGTATAAATCTCTTAAATATTTAAAATCTTGCTATAAATATAAACTAATTAATAATTTTAATATTAGATTATTAATTTCTGTATTTATAATTTTTATTTTATTGATATGGCCCATCAAATCAACAGGAAGAATATCTTCAACTTTTTATGGTACAATATACTGGTTTTACGTTTTTTTCCTTTGTACATTAAATTATAAATTAAAAAAAATTTTAACAAATTTTAAAATAAAATAATCAAAAATTATGAAAAAAGTTTCATTTATTATTCCTTGCTACAATGAAATTAAAACTGTTAAAAAAATTATTAAAAAAATACTTATTTTAAAAGGAATAAGGAAGGAAATAATAGTAGTAGATGATCATTCAACAGATGGTAGTAGAGAGGTTATAATAGAATTTCAAAAACTTAAAAAAATTAAAGCTATTTACCATAAAAAAAACTCTGGAAAAGGTGCTTGTATAAAATCTGCACAAAAAAAAATAACTGGAGATATTGTAATTATCCAAGATGCTGATCTTGAATACGATCCAAATGATATTCCAAAGCTTATAAAACCAATAATTAGTTCAAATTATAAAGTAGTTTATGGATCTAGAATCTTAGAAAAAAAATACTTTGAAAATTTAAAAAATTTTAGTCATTGGATAAGAATACTTGGTAATATTTTTTTGACAATTTTTTCAAATATACTTAATAATCAAAATCTAACAGACGCTCATACATGTTATAAGGTGTTTGATTCTAAATTATTTAAAAGTATAAATTTAAAAGAAAAAAATTTTAATTTTTGTCCAGAAATTACAACTAAAATATCTAACGAAAAAGTAACTATTTACGAATTGCCAATAAAATATTTTGGTAGAGATTATAGTGAGGGTAAAAAAATTCAATTTTCTGATGGTTTTAAGGCAATTTTTTGTATTATAAAATATAAATTTTTTAAATAGCTATGAATTTCTTTTCATCATTTAAGTATTATTTAGTTAGATTAATTGAAAAAATTCCATTAGTTCAGATAATTATCTATAATTATATTTCTTATTTTCATTTTTTTTTCCCTCATGAAAAAGATTATTATGGTTTAAAAAAACTAATTCCAATCAACAATAAAAAAGATTTTATTGATGTCGGCGGTAATATTGGATTATCTACTATAGGTTTCAGAAAACTTGGATATAAGAATAGAATAATAATATTTGAACCTGATAAGGATTACTGCATAAAAAAGTTGTTAACATTAAAAAAAAGAATACCAACTTTAAAAATTATTAAATATGCACTTTCAGATAAAGATGAGAATAAAAAATTTTATCAGGTATATTTTATGAAAATAAAAATGCATTTTTTATCGTCTTTCGATAGATCGTATTTATTAAACATTATAAAACAAGTTTATTGGGGTTTCGGTTTTTTATTTACTGTTAAAACACAGAATTTAAATTTAAAAAAATTTGATAATATATCTCTGAATACTGATCCAATATTTATTAAAATTGATGTAGAGGGGTTTGATCATAAAGTAATTAAAGGTATGATGAAAACTATAAAAAGATATAAACCAATTTTATTAGTAGAATTAAATAAAGAAAATATTTATGAAATTAATGAGTTATTGAAAAAAAAATTTATACCTTATAGGTATATTTTTGAACGAAATTATTTTCAAAAAATAAATCAAAGCGAGATAAAAAATATTCATTTAAATTTTAAAAGAAGATTAAATCTTTCTTTGCCACGCAATATATTTTTTTTACCAAAAAATTTTAATTTTTGATATTTTCAATAAAAATTAAATCTCTTTTTAATTCTTTAATAGTAAATTTATTATTAGGTCTAATGGTATTTATGAAGGACCATTTGTAGGGAAAAAAGTGCAGATGACCATTAAAGGCATGTTCATAAGGTCTTTCTTTTGGGACAATTATAATTAGTTTATTTTTGCATAATTTTTTTAAGTTTATGTAAGCCAAATTGATATCTAAAACATGTTCTAGCACATGGGAACAAATTACAGTATCAAATTTTTCGTTAACTTTATTTAAATTTTCAATTTTTTTTTTAAGTATTTTAAAATTATTTTTTGTAGAATTTAATTTTAACTCTTTTGTAAGTGTTATTTCTGAACCATATAATTTTGAATTTTGATATTTATCTCGAATTCTTTTAAGTAAGAATCCATTACCACATCCTGCATCTAAAATTTTCCCTTTTTTAATTTGTTTAAGAATTTCTTTAATACAAATTTCTGATAAGTCAGAATTATTATGTATTTGAGGCATATTTTCATAATATTTGATATATTCTTTTTCTGATAAATTTATAATTTTAGATTTCAAATTTTGATGTGTTTTATCATCCCTATATAAAAATTTTACTATTAATTTAAAAATAAAAGAATCTCTAAAAATTGGAGGCAATAATTCTTCTAAAACAAATCTAATCTTGTTCGTATTTTCTCTTTTCATTTAGTTAATTAAATCATATTGTTAAATAGTGATTTTTTCTTTTTTAATAATCCCATTATTTATTACATTTTTTTATTTATCATTAAAAGGTTTGGGATATTTTTTTTCTCAATATTTATTTAAAAATAACTCCACATCTTTATCTTTATATCCATTAATATCATTTCCGATAATTTTTTTTTTATTAACAGTTGTTCATTTTTTTACTAAAATATATCCATTTGCTAACTTATTGTTACTGCTTATAGGGTTAATATTATACTTTGTAAAAGTCAAAAAAAACGAAAATTTACTACTTTACTTAATTATTCTCTTAGTTCTTTCTATTCAATTTTATGGACATGATGTAAATGAAGATTATGGATATTATCATCTCCCATATATTATCAACTTTGTATCCGATAAATTAATACTTGGTCTATCTCATTTATCGATGGTTCAGGGCTATAATTCAGCATGGTTGAATGTAAGCTCTTTTTTTTATCTTCCATTTTTTTCTGAAAAATCTGTTCATTTTGCAAATTCAGTTTTATTTTTCTCTGTATTAGTTTTTTATTTAAACTTTTTATTTAAAAAAGAAAATCTAATTAATTTTCCGATTAGTTCAATATATGCAATTTTTGCTATTACATTTTTTATAATTAAAAATTCAAGATTAAATTCATTTGGAATAGATGTACCTGGACACATATATGCATCTATAGTTTTCTTTTTATTTATTTATTTTTTTGAAAAAAAAGATTTTTCTTCTAGAAAATTTATTTTTTATTTGATTTCAATATTTTCAGTTTTTGGTATTTTAATAAAATTATCTTATATTTCTCTTATTTTATTTCCTATTTTATGCTTATTTTATGAAAGAAAAATTTTAGATAAAAAAATTTTTTTTGTGACTTTGATATTTGGATTATCATGGATAATACAACAAATTAACTATACTAGTTGTATAATTTTTCCAATTGATTTTACTTGTATTAAATCATTGCCCTGGTATTCAAAAAATTTTATAAATGATGCGGCTTTCGGTTTAGAATATATAAATAAAAGTTACTGGAATTATGAAGGTTCTCTTACTGAATATGAATACATTAAAAACTTTAATTGGTTAAGTACATGGTTTAAGAGAAATTTAGTTGAGTTAACGGAAAATATTTTTACTTTTATAGCTCCAATAATTTTATTAATTTTTTATGGTTTTATTAAAACAGAAAAGAACAAATTTTTTGAAGTAAAAAAATTTTTATTAGTGTTATCCATACCAATAATTTCTGGCTTTTTAATATGGTTCTTAAAAGCCCCTGTAGTCAGGTATGGTATATTTTATTTAAACACTGTTTTATTTCTTATATTTTTATTAACATTTAAACATATATTAATTAATAAACTAAACAGAAACTTTATTTTTTTTATTCTCATTGCAGCCACTTCTTTTAATTTAATAAAAAATTCAATACGAATTTTGAATATTGAAATTTATAAGGATTTACCTTTTCCAATGATGGTTAAAATAATTTATGAAACTGAAAAAAAAAATAATTTAGACTTAAATACTCCAATATCACAAGGAGACATCCAAAGTGGTGTTTGTTGGAATACGCCAGTTTATTGTAGAGCAGGAAAATTTGATAATTTAAACATTTCAAAAAATAATGGCTATCTAATTATAACTCCTAAATAAATTTGATTAATTTATATTAGGATTATGATCATAAGTTGGAAGAATATTTTCTAATTGTTTATTTTTAGCTAAATTACCACCAATATTACAAGGATGATCACATGAGCAATTCTTTAAGTATTTTCGAAATTCTTCAGCTTTAGAGTCGTTAAAAAAATCTGAAAAATTATTAGCATTTTTTACATTACTAAATGTTTTGGTATATTCACAGAATGCTAGATCACCATTAGGATAAATTACTAAATTGTCATTTGGTGCAGAACAGTCAAAAAATTTCTTTTTGGTTTTTTTAATATAGTAAGAATAATAAAGTACAAATTTATGATAATCTCTCCAACTTTCGTTTTTCATAAAATAATTTAATACATTTTCGTGCTCTTTCTCATTTAATTCTAATAATTCAAATGGCTTTACCCATTCTGGATTAAAACTCATTTCGGAAACTTTTGGGCTTAAACCAAATGCGCCAGTTTTGGGACTTCTTATAATATTTATTCTTTGATAGATTTTTAATTCATTTTCTACAAATTTATTAATCTCTCTGAATTGAAAAAAATTATCCTTAGAAATTGTTGTTAAAGCAGATATTTGTAAATTTTGATATTTTAATTTTATTTTTTTTAATTTTTCTATTGTAATTATAGCTTTTTTAAATATACCCGGCACTCTTCTAATTTTATCATGAAGTTCCTCTAAACCATCTATAGATACATTTACTAAGACTCTTGTATTTCTTGATGCGTATTTCATAATATTATTCACTTTTTCGTCAATCCTATCTGGCAATACACCATTTGTAATAAAATTAAGTGAATGAATATTTTTATTTTTTAAAAAATATTTTGATATTTGATCAATTTCTTTTCTTAAGAAAGGTTCTCCACCAGTTATAATTACTTGATTTACATCATTTTTAAAATTTAGTGCTAAATCTTTGTAATCATCTAAAGACATTTCATCTACATCTTTATTAAGTTCATCCCAGTAGAAACAATGTTCACATTTAGCATTACATCTATTTGTGATGTACACAAAAGCCGTCTTATTTGCATTTTGAGAAAGTTTATTATCTAAAGTTTCAAATTTTTCTAATAATGATCTAATTTCTAATTTATTTGCTTCTTCATCTAATTCCTGATCTAAAAAATTAAATTTATTTCTTTTTTTAACTTTTTTTAAATTAAATAATAAATTTAATTGTAATAAAAATTTTCTATAGTTATCTCTTTGTTTAGGAAAGCTTGTTGTAATAAAAAAAAATATTATTGTTTTAAAAATATTTTTTAAGTAAGTTAATAACGAAAAATTTTTTAAAACTAAATAATTTTTATTAAAATATCTTGAATTTATTGATCTAATACTTGTGCCAGAGATATGTTGGTAATTTACATCTTTAAATACACTATTCTTATATTTTTTATTTTGAACTCTTAAAGATAAATCCGTATCTTCATCATAAAAAAAATAAATTGGATCGAAACCACCTACTTCATAAAAAATATCTTTTTTCATTAAACAAAAAGAAGTTTCAATAGTTATTCTATGTTTTGTATGATCTAAATTTTGGTCTTGAGATTTAACCTTGTCAAGAAATCCATCATCTCCAATTACACATTGGGCTATTGCAATTTTTTTTGATTCATGGTTTTCAAAACTTTGAAGCCCCACTTGTCCAAAATTATTTTTTTTATAATAATCTAATGTTTTCTCTAGTGTATTTTTATCAATTAAATATGCATCATCATCCAAAAATAATAATAACTCTCCATTGCATTTTTTAACAGCAATATTCCTACCTACTGCAGGACCAAGATTTTTTTTTAATTTCAAATAAATTGTTTTTGAAAATTTTTTAACAATTTCCTCTATTCCAGGTAAGTTTGAATTTTGATCTATGACAAATATTTCATAATCTTGGAAAGTTTGTTCAGATATTTTTCTCAGACATTTTTCCAACTCATTTATTCTATCATGTGTATTAATAATTATTGAAAGCATTTTTAAAAATTAGATTTTATTCATTTGATATTTAATTACAATAAAACAAATTATTTAATATAATAAAATAATTGAATTTCTTTACAAAAAGTAAATTAATTATATATCATCTATTAATATGATTTCTGATCAATGTTTAATCTTAGCAGGAGGATTTGGAAAAAGACTTGGTCAAATTACTAAGAAAACCCCAAAACCATTAATTAAGATAAATAGAAAACCATTTTTGATTTATTTAATTAAAAATTTGTATAGGCAAGGTGTAAGAAATTTTATAATTTTAACTTTTTATAAAAATCAATTTTTCCAAAAAAAATCTATAATAAATTTTAAAGATGCAAAAATAAAAATTGTCAGGGAAAAAGAAAAACTTGGAACTTTGGGATCTATTATCAATATAAAAAGTAAGCTAAAAAATTCTTTTTTTGTATTAAATGGCGACAGTTACTTTGACGTTAACATTAGAGATTTGGAGTTTGGTCAGACTAATTCAAAAAAAGATATAGGTGTTGCTCTAACAAAGATAAAAAGTCCGCTTAATAAATTTTCATATCAATTAAAAAATGGAAAGTTAGATAAAATATTATTTAGTAAAAAAAAAGAAAAATATATTTGTGGAGGTTTATACTATTTTAAAAAAAAAATTCTTAAAAATATAAGAAAAAAAAATTTAGATATAGATAAAGATTTAATTTTAAATCTTAATCATGAAAAATTTATATATGCTAAATACTACAAAAATAATTTTTTAGATATTGGTACACCTAAGGATTTAAAGAGATCATCGAGCTTTTTATTAAGGAATATTGTTAAGCCCTGCGCTTTTCTTGATAGAGATGGTGTGATTAATGAAGATCTAGGTTATGTTCATACAGTTAAAAAAACAGTTTGGAAGAAAAATATTTTTAAAGCTATCAAATATTTAAACGATCATAATTATAGAGTTATTATTTTAACAAATCAGGCAGGAATTGCCAAAGGATATTATTCTATAAAAAAATATTTAAAATATACTCAATGGTTTTCTAAAAAATTTTTAAGTCATGGTTCTTTTATTGATCAAATATATTTTTCACCGTTTCATCCCGATGGAAAGATAAAAAAATTTAAAAAAAAATCAAATTTAAGAAAGCCGGATAACGGAATGATTATTAAAGCTTTTAAAGATTGGGAAATAGATAAAAAAAAATCTTTTTTAATTGGAGATAAAGATACAGATCTATTTGCTGGTCAAAAATCAGGTATTAAAAGCTTTTTAGTAAAAGAAAATATATTTAAACAAATAAAAAAATTGATATACAAAGCTTAATTTTTTATTTCATTCTTTGACAATAAGAGTTTTTTGTTATAAATAATCTTGCCTGGTGATTATTGCGAAGGGGCAATACCCGATCCCATCCCGAACTCGGAAGTCAAGCCTTTCTGCGCCAATGGTACTTTG
>MDSW01074387.1_pt1 | contig 12135 bp, 6 predicted proteins | sample 811171 | NCBI WGS metagenome assembly MDSW01 (sample SAMN05326641, study PRJNA326480) | marine metagenome | isolation source: seawater | place: Atlantic Ocean: North West | collected 2012
ACTATATCTATGAGTCTTTTATGAGTTCTTGTTTCAAATTGTTCTCTACTTTTTTTATCAATATGTGGTGATCTCAAAACAGTAAATTTTTCAACTTTTGTTGGCAAAGGTATTGGGCCCTTTACTTGAGCTCCTGTTCTTTTAGCTGTGTTTACAATTTCTTGGGTAGATATATCAAGAATTTTATTGTCGTAAGCCTTTAAATGTATTCTTATATTTTGTTTTTCCATCTTTATGCCATTTTCTTTGTTACTTCGTCTTGAACGTTCTGTGGAACTTTTGCGTAGTGATCAAAAAACATTGAGTATTGAGCTCTACCCTGTGACATTGATCTTAAATTATTTATGTAACCAAACATATTTGCTAAAGGGACCATTGCACTTATTACAGTGGCATTTCCTCTTTTATCGGTTGTTGAAACTTGCCCACGTCTACTATTTAAATCACCAATTACATCGCCCATGTAGTCTTCTGGCGTGATCACTTCAACTCTCATAACTGGTTCTAAGAGTTTAAGACCAGCTTTTGTACAAGCTTCCTTAAAACAATACCTTGAAGCTATTTCGAATGCCAATACGCTTGAATCTACATCGTGATGCAATCCATCTACTATGGTAACTTTGTAATCAATTAATGGAAAACCAGCCAATATACCGTTATCTGCAACACTCTCTACACCTTTTTCAACACCAGGAATAAATTCTTTTGGAATTGCCCCACCTTTAATTTTGTTTTCAACTTCTCTTCCTTTTCCTGGTTCTAGTGGTTCAACATTTAGCTCAACTTTAGCAAATTGTCCTGCACCACCACTTTGCTTTTTATGTATATATACATTAGATACAGGTCTTTGTATTGTTTCTCTATAAGCCACTTGAGGAGCTCCTATGTTCGCTTCGACCTTAAATTCTCTTTTCATTCTATCGACAATTATATCTAAGTGTAATTCTCCCATACCCTTTATTATTGTTTGCCCTGACTCCTCGTCTGAGGTAACTCTGAAAGATGGATCTTCTTTAGCTAATCTCCCTAATGCCTCACCCATCTTCTCTTGATCACCCTTGGTTTTAGGTTCTACAGCAATTTCAATAACTGGATCTGGAAATTCCATCGGTTCAAGTACAACTGGATTGTCTTCATCACATAAAGTGTGACCAGTGATTGTCTGTTTTAAACCAGCAAGAGCTACTATATCTCCAGTATTAGCCTCTTTTACATCTTCCCTACTATTTGCGTGCATAAGAAGCATTCGTCCAACTCTTTCCTCTTTATCTTTAGAGCTATTATAAATTCCTGTTCCAGATTTTAATGTTCCAGAATAGATTCTAATAAATGTCAAAGATCCCACAAAAGGATCGTTTGCAACTTTGAAGGCTAAGGCTGAAAAAGGTTCATTATCCTCAAATTTTCTTTCGACTTCATCTTTTGAATTTGGTTTTGTTCCCTTAATTGAATTTAGATCTTTTGGACTTGGTAAAAAATCAACAACCGCATCAAGTAAAGGCTGTACACCTTTATTTTTAAACGCCGATCCTGTAAATACTGGTACAAAATCAAATTTTAAGCATCCTTTTCTAACGCAAGAAATAATGTCTTTCTCCCCTATTTCTTTTCCATTAAGGTAATCATCCATTAACTTTTCATCTTGCTCAACTGCTGTTTCAACTAATTCTTTCCTATATTTGTCTGCTTGGGCTTTTAGATCTGCTGGAATATCGGTGTATTCAAATTCTGCTCCTAGTTTTTCATCCTTCCAAATTACAGCTTTCATTTTAACTAAATCAACAACTCCTTTTAGTGAAGCTTCAACGCCGACAGGAATTTGCATTACCAAAGGTTTTGCTCCAAGTCTGTCCTTAATCATTTCAACGCAATTAAAAAAATCTGCTCCTGTTCTATCTAACTTGTTTACAAAACAGATTCTCGGCACTTTATATTTGTCAGCCTGTCTCCAAACAGTTTCAGATTGTGGTTCAACACCAGCTACACCATCAAAAACAGCAACAGCTCCATCCAAAACTTTTAAAGATCGCTCGACCTCAATTGTAAAATCTACGTGGCCGGGTGTATCAATAATATTTATTCTGTGTTCTCTCCAAAAACATGTAGTTGCAGCAGATGTTATGGTGATTCCTCTTTCCTGTTCCTGCTCCATCCAATCCATTGTTGCTGCACCGTCATGAACTTCGCCTATCTTATGACTTTTACCTGTGTAATATAAAATTCTTTCAGTTGTAGTTGTCTTTCCAGCATCGATATGTGCCATGATACCTATGTTTCTATATTTTTCTAAATTATGAGTTCTAGGCATTTTTTTACCATCTAAAATGTGCAAAAGCCTTGTTTGACTCTGCCATTTTATGGGTATCCTCCCTCTTTTTAACTGCTGAACCTTTATTTTGTGACGCATCCATTATTTCAAAAAATAATTTCTCGGCCATAGTTTTGTTTTTTCTTTTTCTTGAGGCATCTAGTAGCCATCTCAATGCCAAAGCTTGTGATCTATTTGATTTAACTTCAACAGGTACTTGATATGTTGCCCCTCCTACCCTTCTTGATCTGACTTCCAAGTTTGGTCTTACGTTACTTACAGCTGTATTAAATATTTTCATTGGATCATGATTTTTTGTTTTTATTTTTTCCAAAGCTGTATATAAAATTTTTTCAGCAGTAGATCTTTTTCCATCATACATTATTGAATTAATAAATTTTGAAACTACTTCAGATCCATATTTAGGATCAGAATAATTTTTTCTTTTTGGAGCTCTTCTTTTTCTGGACATATTTTTATTTAGGTTTTTTTGCTCCGTATAGTGAGCGTCTTTTTCTTCTAGCTGTAACACCTTGTGCATCAAGATTTCCACGAAGAATGTGATATCTTACTCCGGGTAAGTCCTTAACTCTTCCGCCCCTGATTAATACTACTGAGTGTTCTTGTAAGTTATGGCCTTCTCCAGGAATATATGCTGTTACTTCAAAACCATTAGATAACCTCACTCTCGCAACTTTTCTTAACGCTGAATTTGGTTTTTTAGGCGTTGTGGTATAAACTTTTATGCATACACCTCTCTTGATAGGTTGCTTCTCTAAAGCAGGAACCTTGTTTCTTGCTATAGGTCGGGTTCGACCTTTTCTCAGTAATTGACTTATAGTCGGCATAATTTAATTTTGAATAGCTGAAGGCAGGTAGGAGTTCTACAATTTTTAGTTATTGTTTAAGGTCTGTACCAACCTTACTTTTAACTATCAAAATTGCGCTAAACTAACATTGAAGTCTAAAATGTCAATGATTAATAGGTTAAAAAAACCCAGTGATAACTAGGTTTTAGCTTCAGATTTGGCTTCAGCTTGCTGGCTTTCTAGCTGTTGCTTTTCTAGTTGAGCAATTCGGATTTTATCTTGTTCTTTTGCAAGTTGATTTAATTTATTTTTGGTAAAACCTGTGCCTGCCGGTATTAATCTGCCTACAATTACATTTTCTTTTAAACCTTCTAAGCTATCTGTTTTACCCTTAATTGCAGAATCTGTTAAAACTCTGGTTGTCTCTTGAAACGAGGCCGCAGATATAAAAGAATTAGTTTGAAGAGAAGCTTTAGTTATACCAAGTAAAATTCTATCTCCTGTTGCGGGTTTTTTGTTTTCTTTCTTCAATTGATCGTTAATATCATCAAGTTGTATTTTATCGACCAATTCACCAGCTAAAAGTTTTGAGTCACCTGCTTGTTTAATTTCAATTTTCTTAAGCATTTGTCTTACTATTGTTTCAATATGCTTGTCATTAATAACTACTCCTTGCATTCTATAAACTTCTTGAACCTCACTTACAAAATATTCAGTTAACGCTTCTACTCCTAAAATTCTTAAAATATCATGAGGTGCAGGACTACCATCTAATAAATATTCTCCTTTTTTAATTTTTTCACCTTGGTTAAAATTTATATGTTTTCCTTTAGGAATTAAGTAGTTAGATGGTGAGCCTTCAGATGGAACTATAGATATTTTTTGCTTTCCTCTAACTTCTTTACCAAACTGAATTGTACCATCATTTTCTGCTATTATCGCGCTATCTTTTGGTCTTCTTGCTTCAAATAATTCAGCAACTCTTGGAAGACCTCCTGTAATATCTTTTGTTTTAGATGTTTCTTTGGGTAATCTAGCTAAAACGTCTCCAGCTGATATTTTTTGACCATCTTGAATTGAAAGAATAGAATCTGGAACTAAATAATATCTTGCTTCATTTCCGTCAGCTTTTTTTATAACTTCGCCATCAGAATTTCGTAACGTTATTCGAGGTTTTAAATCTGAATTTTTAGATTGAGATCTCCAATCAAGAACAGATTTTACTGATATTCCAGTAGCATCATCTAATGTTTCAGCTAATGATGCCCCTTCTACTAAATCCATATAATTTGCTACGCCACCAGTTTCTGCAATTACTGGTAAAGTATAAGGATCCCATTCACAAATCTTTTTTCCTTTATCAACTTTCTCACCATGTTGGTAAAAAAGTTTTGATCCATATGGAATTTTATAAATAGCTAGCTGTCTTCCATTATCATCCTCTAATGATAACTGAGTGTTCCTTCCCATTACAATGGTGTTATTTTTTGAGTCTTTAATTAAATTTTTATTATTAATTTTTAATATTCCTTGATTTACAGAAATAACTGAGGACTCCTCTTTGATTTGAGCTGTTCCACCAACGTGAAATGTTCTCATTGTTAATTGTGTTCCAGGTTCTCCTATTGATTGAGCAGCAATCATACCAATTGCCTCTCCAATACTAACCAGTTTACCTCTTGCAAGGTCTCTACCATAACAAGTTTGACAGACTCCTTTTTTAGACTCACATGTAATTACAGAGTAAACATTTATTGATTTAACTCCTGCAGAGTCTATTAATTCACAATCTAACTCATCAATTAATTTTTTCTTTTTAATAATAACTTCACCTGTGATCGGATGTTTGACATCATGAGCAGGTACTCTACCTAAGACTCTTTCAGAAAGACTAACTAGTATATTACCACCCTCTATTATCTCACTTAATTTAATAGATGTTTTAGAGTTACAGTCATTTATTGTTACTTGAAGATCTTGAGCAACATCGCATAGTCGTCTGGTCAAGTAACCAGAATTGGCAGTTTTTAGAGCAGTATCAGCCAAACCTTTTCTAGCGCCATGAGTTGAATTAAAATATTCTAAAACTGTTAACCCTTCTTTAAAATTTGAAATTATGGGTGTTTCAATAATCTCCCCTGATGGCTTAGCTATTAAACCTCTCATCCCAGCTAACTGTTTCATTTGGGCAGGAGATCCTCTTGCGCCTGAATCCGCCATCATAAAAACTGAATTTGTTTCAATTCTACCATCTTTGTATTCTTTTTCTGCCGAGGATATTTCTTTCATCATTTCATTTGCAATTGAGTCCGTACATTTAGACCATACATCAACTACTTTGTTATATTTTTCACCTCTTGTTATTAATCCATCTTGATATTGCTTCTCGTATTCTTCTATTTGTTTTTTTGTTTGATTTACGAGTTTTTCCTTAGTTTTTGGAATAATTAAGTCATTTTTACCAAAAGATATTCCAGCCTTGAAAGCGTGTTTAAATCCAAGGTCTTTTATACTATCACAAAAAATAACGGTTTGTTTTTGTCCACAATATCTAAAAACAAGATCAATAATTTCTGAAACTGCCTTTTTGTTTAGAAGTTTATCTACTAGTGAAAAACTAATTTTATGATGTTTCGGTAAAGTTTCTGCTAGTAAAAATCTTCCAGCTGTGCTTGTATGTTTTTCTACAATTTTCTTTCCTTCTTTGTCAATTGAAACAAATTGTGAAATTATTTTTGAGTGAATACTTATTAAATTTCTTTCTAATGCGTTATTTATTTCATCTACATTTAAGAAAATACCAGATGGTTTATCTTTATCGGTAATTTTTGATTGTGACAGATAATAAATTCCTAATACTATATCCTGACTCGGAACTATAATTGGTTTGCCGTTTGATGGGCTTAAGATATTATTAGTTGACATCATTAAGACTCGAGCTTCGAGTTGTGCTTCCAAACTTAGAGGTATATGTACAGCCATTTGATCACCATCAAAATCGGCATTGAACGCAGCACAAACTAAAGGATGTAACTCTATCGCATTACCTTCGATCAGTTTTGCTTCAAAGGCCTGAACACCGAGTCTGTGTAATGTGGGAGCTCTGTTAAGTATAACTGGATGTTCTCTAATAATATGTTCAAGTGAATCCCATACTTCACTTCTTTGTTTTTCAACCATTCTTTTTGCCTGTTTAATAGTTGTAGCTAAACCTAGTTTTGCTAACCTTGCATAAAGAAATGGTTTAAATAATTCTAAAGCCATTTTTTTTGGAAGACCACATTGATGAAGCTTTAATTCTGGGCCGACTACTATTACCGAACGACCAGAGTAATCTACTCTTTTTCCCAATAAGTTTTGTCTAAATCTACCTTGTTTTCCTTTTAACATTTCCGCTAAAGATTTTAACGGACGTTTGCCTGTTCCAGTAATAACTCTACCTCTTCTGCCATTGTCGAATAAGGCGTCTACTGATTCTTGGAGCATCCTTTTTTCATTTCTTACAATTATTTCTGGAGCTTTTAAATCTAAGAGTCTTTTTAATCTATTATTCCTATTAATTACTCTTCGATAAAGATCATTTAAATCTGAAGTGGCAAATCTTCCTCCATCTAATGGAACCAGTGGTCTAAGTTCTGGTGGAATAACTGGTATAGTTGTTAATATCATCCATTCTGGTTTATTTCCTGATTCAATAAAAGAGTCTAAGAGCTTTAATCTTTTTAAAGTTCTTTCCTCAGTAACTTTTGACTTCGTCTCTTTAAGTGAGTTACTCAACTTTTCTCTTTCTTTCTTCAAATCAACATTTATTAGTATTTCTCTAACAGCTTCAGCGCCAATTCCAGCTGTAAATCCGTCTTCTCCATACTTTTCTTGCGCTTTAATGTATTCATCCTCATTAAGCAGTTGTCCTTTTTTTAAAGCAGTAAGACCTGGTTCAATTACTATAAAACTTTCAAAATACAAAACTTTTTCGACATCTTTTAATTTCATGTCTATTGCTAAAGATATTCTGCTAGGCAAAGATTTTAAAAACCAAATATGAGCAACAGGTGATGACAAAGTAATATGACCCATTCTTTCTCTTCTTACATTCGACTTTGTGACTTCAACTCCACACTTCTCACAAACAATTCCTCTAAATTTCATTCTTTTATATTTACCACATAAACATTCGTAATCTTTTACAGGTCCAAATATACGTGCACAGAAAAGACCATCTTTTTCTGGTCTAAAAGTTCTATAATTTATTGTTTCTGGTTTTTTGATTTCTCCAAACGACCATGATTTTATTTTATCAGGGCTAGCTAAAGTAATTTTAATATGATTAAAATTTTTTTCAGCTATAGACTGTTTGTTTTCTTTTAATAATTGTTTTTGGATCATATTTTTAATTTAATTCAATATTTAAACCTAAAGCTCTAATTTCTTTTACTAAAACATTAAATGACTCAGGTATGCCTGACTCAAAATTTTCATCACCTTTAACGATAGTTTCGTAAACTTTAGTTCTACCAGCAACATCATCTGATTTAACAGTTAAAATTTCCTGCAAAGTATATGAGGCTCCGTAAGCCTCTAAAGCCCAAACTTCCATTTCGCCAAATCTTTGTCCTCCCAGTTGGGCTTTGCCTCCAAGAGGTTGTTGAGTAACTAAACTATATGGACCAGTCGATCTAGCATGTATTTTGTCTTCTACTAGGTGATGAAGTTTAAGCATATAGATTATTCCAACGGTTATAGGTCTATCGAATTTTTCTCCGGTTCTGCCATCCCATAAATTTGTTTGGCCGGTATTCGGAAGGTTAGCAAGTTCTAACATTTTTGTTATATCATCTGTTGATGCACCATCAAAAACTGGTGTGGATATAGGTATGCCGTTTGAAAGATTACCGCACAATTCTCTAAGTTCTTTTCTATCTAACTTTTTAATAACATCATCAAATACTTTCTTTCCGTATATATTTTCTAAAGTACTAGTTAAACCAGAACTATTTTTGTTTTTGAAATATTCATTTGAAATTTTTCTAACTTTTTCACCTAATTCAGAGCATGACCAACCTAAATGGGTTTCTAAAATTTGACCAACATTCATTCTGCTTGGTACCCCTAGAGGATTAAGAACAATATCAACTGGCTTGCCATTTTCCATATATGGCATATCTTCAATTGGAACTATTTTACTAATAACTCCTTTATTTCCATGTCTCCCAGCCATTTTATCGCCCGGCATAAGTCTTCTTTTAACAGCAACAAAAACTTTAACAACTTTCATAACAGTAGGCAGCAAGTCATCGCCTTGTTTTATTTTTAAAACTTTATCTTCAAACCTTAACTGAATATCTTTTTGAGCACTATCAAACTGATCTTTTAATTGTAAAACTTTTTTATTAATCTCGCTATTTTTAAATTCTAACTTCCAATATTCTTTTATATTCAAAGAGTCTAGACTTTCATTATCTAAAGATAAACCAGGTTTGAGTTTTTTATATCCCTTTAAAAGTTCTTCTTTTTTTAGTAAGTCATTTAATCTCAATTTTATATTCCTCTCTAATATTTCTTCTTCAACTTGCTTGTCTTCCTGTACGGACTCAATTTCCGATCTTTCAATTGCAATTGTTCGTTCGTCTTTTTCTACTCCATGCCTATTAAATACTCTTACGTCTACAACTACACCTCCACTTCCTGGAGGAAGTTTTAAAGAACTATCTCTTACATCTGTTGCTTTTTCTCCAAAAATTGATCTTAATAACTTTTCCTCTGGACTTGATGCAGTTTCTCCTTTTGGTGTGACTTTTCCAACTAAAATGTCTCCTGGATTTACTTCTGCTCCAATATAAACAATTCCTGATTCATCAAGATTTCTTAAACTCTCCTCGCTAACATTTGGTATATCTCTTGTGATTTCTTCTGTTCCCAACTTTGTATCTCTAGCCATTAATTCATGCTCTTCTATATGAATAGATGTAAACACATCATCTGTTACGCATCTCTCAGAAATTAAAATTGAATCTTCAAAATTGTAACCTTGCCAAGGCATAAAGGCTACCGTAACATTTTTTCCTAAAGCAAGTTCACCCAGCTTTGTAGCGGGGCCATCAGCAATTATATCTCCTCTTTTTATAATATCACCAACCTTTACTAAAGGTTTTTGATTAATACATGTGTTTTGGTTAGATCTTTGAAATTTTAATAAATTGTATATATCTACCCCAGACTTTGATAAATCTTTTTCCTCGGTTGCCTTAACAACAATTCGTTTACCATCAATTTTATCAACTAAGCCATTTCTTTTTGCGACTATTGTAACTCCCGAGTCTAATGCTACATCACCTTCAATACCTGTTCCAACTAATGGTGACTCAGGTTTTAATAAAGGAACAGCCTGGCGCATCATATTTGAACCCATTAGAGCTCTATTAGCATCATCATTTTCTAAAAAAGGTATTAAAGAAGCAGCCACCGATACTAGTTGTTTAGGAGAAACATCTATATAATCAATATTTTCTCTTCTAGATAAAATAAAGTTTAGTCCTTTTCTACAAGAAACAAGTTCTTCTAAAAAATTATCCTGCTCATTTATAGGAGAATTGGCTTGTGCTATTGTATATTTTTCTTCTTCAATTGCAGATAAATATTCAATTTTATTTAAAATTTTTCCATTTGATACTTTCTTATATGGACTTTCGATGAATCCATACTTATTAACTTTTGAATAAGTAGCTAAACTATTTATAAGACCAATATTTGGTCCTTCTGGAGTTTCTATTGGACATATTCTTCCGTAATGGGTTGGGTGAACATCACGAACCTCAAATCCAGCCCTTTCCCTTGTCAAACCGCCAGGTCCTAATGCAGAAACTCTACGTTTATGAGTTATTTCTGATAAAGGATTAGTTTGATCCATAAATTGAGACAACTGTGAAGTTCCAAAGAAATCTTTAAAAGATGTAGTAATTGGTTTTGCATTAATTAAATCTTGAGGCATAGCGGACTCTATTTCCAGCAATGTAGACATTTTTTCCTTAATAGTTCTTTCCATTCTCAATAATCCAATTCTAAATTGGTTTTCAACTAATTCGCCTACCGATCTTACTCTCCTGTTACCTAGGTGATCTATATCATCCACTTCACCCTTTCCATCTCTTAAATCTAACATAAATTTTATAATGGCTATTATATCGTTTGGGGTAAGGACTCTAGTTGTCTCTGGCGTTTTTAAATCTAATTTTGCATTAAGTTTAACTCTACCTACATCAGAAAGATCGTAACGTTCTTTTGTAAAATATAAATTATCAAAAACTTCTTGTGCAATTTCAACGCTAGGAGGTTCACCAGGTCTTAAAACTTTATAAATATCATTCAATGCTTCTTTTTTTTCATTATTTTTATCCAATTTGATTGTTTCAAATATGTATGGTCCTCTTAAAATTGAGTCAACATTAGCAAGCTCAAGTTTATTTTTTTTAGACAATATAATTTTTTCTAAAACTTCTTTGGTAATATTAAAACCAGATTTTAATATTAGTTGATCACTTTGATCTTTGATATCGTCTTTTGTATATTTATTTATAAGTTCATCCGTTGAAACTAAAACCTCTTTTAAACCTTTTTCTTTTAACTTTTGCGCCAATACAAAGTTTAGTTTCTCACCTTTTTTAAGAATTTTTTTGTTATTTTTTTTATCAATTAAATCAAACTGAAGTTTAATTGGTCTTTTATATTTTTCAGGTTGAAAATTTGTTGACCATGAATTGGTTTCGGATTCCAGAGTATATGTATCATACGAGTAAAAAGCCTTTAATATTTCTTCTCTGCTCTTTCCTAAAGCGTAAAGTAAAGTTGTGATTGGAAGTTTTTTCTTTCTATCAATTCTAAAATATAAAATATCTTTTGGATCAAATTCAAAATCTAGCCAAGAACCTCTTCCAGGTATTATACGGCAATTAAATAACAGTTTACCACTCGCGTGAGTTTTTCCCTTGTCGTGGTCAAAAAATACTCCAGGACTTCTGTGCATTTGATTTACAACAACTCTTTCAACTCCATTGACAACAAATGTCCCGCTTGGTGTCATTAAAGGAAGGTCACCAACGAAAACTTCTTGTTCCTTTGCTGATAAAATTTGTTTTGTGTTAGCTTCGGGATCAATATCGTATACAACAAGTCTTAAATTTGCTTTCAAAGCCGCTGAGTAAGTCAAGCTTCTTTGTCTACATTCCGTAACATCAAATTTTGGTTTTCCTAGCCGATAAGATATAAATTCCAAAGAAGATTTTTCTGAAGCATCGTTAATAGGAAATATGCTTTCAAAAACTTTTGTTAAACCCTTTTTATATATTATTTTTTTCTTATCATCAGATTTGGTAACAAATTCATTGAAAGAGTTTTTTTGTACCTCTATTAAATTAGGTATCGATAAACTTTCCTGTAATTTGCCAAAACTTTTCCTTACGCTTTTCTTTTGAGTAAAAGATAAATCCATTCAACAACTAACTTTTTTTTGGGCACAGAAGCGTGGTGCCGTATTATTTTAATTCTACTTTTGCTCCAGCAGCTTCAAGTTTTTTCTTAGCTTCCTCAGCGTCTTTTTTTGGTACACCTTTTTTAACTTCTTTAGGAGCTGCCTCAACTAAATCTTTTGCTTCTTTTAAACCTAAACCTGTTATAGCTCTAACCTCTTTAATAACGTTAATTTTTTTATCACCAGCTGAATTTAAGAAAATAGTAAAATCACTTTTTTCCTCTGCTGGTGCAGCTCCTCCGCCTGCTGGTGCAGCTGCAACTGGTGCTGCGGCACTGACTCCCCACTTTTCTTCGAGTTGTTTAGAAAGCTCTGCAGCTTCTACTACTGTAAGTTTTGAAAGTTCGTCAATAATTTTATTTAGGTCTGCCATTTGATTTAAGATTCGGTTTAACTTTTTTTACTTTTCTCGTGCGCCAAAATAGCAATTTTTGAGCCAGGTGCAAGTAAAATACTTATAATTTTTTGAGCAGGAGTAGATAAAATACCTACTA
>MDSW01213798.1_pt1 | contig 12135 bp, 16 predicted proteins | sample 811171 | NCBI WGS metagenome assembly MDSW01 (sample SAMN05326641, study PRJNA326480) | marine metagenome | isolation source: seawater | place: Atlantic Ocean: North West | collected 2012
AGAAAGGAGAGCTAAATGATAGACGGTAAAAACCTCATTAGAGAACCAGATGCAAAAATGATTCTCATAAACGAGGACATCTAATAGCTCGGACCCCATCGTAATGGTGGGGTCTAGGGTGTTAGTAATCCGACTAACCCACTAAAAAAAGGAGACGTATGTCTAAATGGAATAGGTTCACATACTTACTAGAGTGTGTGTACCACTTGTTCACAAAGAGATATACCACACGATTCGATGCCTTAGATTTGGGATTGAATGTGTACGGTAAATATCTATTTGTAAACATTAATGAAATACAAGATGCACCTACTCTCATGCTGTTTGCAGCAGATTGTGGTCATCACAACTAAAGAAGGAGGTGTACGTTGATACCTAACGTACTTAAATACCTCAGGGAAAATGGAATTGTACCTAAACCATTATGTACAGGTCTATATACTGTCGAAGAAAAGATTGCATACAATAATCGTATGTATGCTTTTTCTTGTGGCAAATGCTCTGATGTACATCTTATAGCTAGTTAGATAGCTCGGACCCACTATATATGGTGGGTCTAGGGTGTCTAACACCAACATTATTATTATTGAGTTGACGTAGCAATTTTGATAATGTAACATAAAAACTACAGATTGAGCGTCAACCTCAATCTTTAACCAATAAAAAGGAGAAATATTGAAAGTAACGAACTTATCCTTTGCGGATATGATTCATCATTTCATACTTGCTCTACAAGATAGTGAACATGTTCATCATGATTCAAGCTCAGATTGGTTGTTGTCAGACGATGTCAGACATCACTATGAGTTAGAAAACATGGTAGACCTTACTTCTTGTGACCCTGAATTGTTGACAGAGATATTGCATGAGCGATTCATACAATTGACTGCTGACAGAATCAGAGGTCGAGTTACAAACAGAGAACCTAGATATCATGAAAATCATGGTGTAAATGGTTTCTCTTTGTACGACGAGTATCTATGGGATGTTGCTGAAGATGCCCTTACAGGTACCAAGTGGGAAGTCGAGTACACAGAAAACATTCTGCGTATCAGATTCCACGAATTCATACCTGCTCAACCTAATACAAAACATTGGATATTTATGTCCTATGACTGTGCGGATGAGTACGATGGATGGTCAAGACAGGGTAGAATACCAAGTCATTGGATGGTAGAGCCTTCAAGGAAAAGAATTGTAGCTCATGCTGGCGTAGACTCTTCTTCAAGAACAAGAAGAAGATGTGCTGATTGTGCTACTGTCTGGAACCCAAACACAGAAATGTTCAGCTGTGGTAGAAGAGGTGCTCAACGACCAGTGAAGTTATGTGTAGGATGTACATTCTACTTCCATGACTTCTTTGATATAAATACAAATGTATTTCAATACATTGGTCAAGACTTCCAAGCATTGGAGTTCGACTATGCAAGCTTACGTTTACAACTTAGACGTAACATTGATAGATTTGAACTCAAAGAATGGTTGGTAAGTATATCTGGTGATATGCCTTTCGTACCTAATACAAGGTATGAAGATTACAGCTATGAGTTACGATGGTCTTTCTGGTCTACAAACCAGAGAGGTGAAACAGTTGCAATACCTAGTGATAGATATGGTAATAGAATTCACCAAGACAGAGCACACGAATCTAAGGAATATTCTAAGATGGGTATACCTATCGGAATGGAATTAGAGGTGCAGTATCGTGACAATACTAGAAATCTTGAGACTGGCATTGTTGACTTACTTGTTCCATTACATACGGAATTTCCATATGGTAATGAAAGACTAAGAAGTACAGGTAATCAGTTGGCTATCGGTACATACGATACATCAACTGGTAGACATGGTCTGGAATTCAAGTTCCAACCTATGTCATGGGAGTTCTTCAAACAACTTCCAGAACCTTTCTTTGACAGTCTAACTGACAAGTTCAGAGGTTATCACGCTAAACGTTGTGGTATACATCTTAACATACCTAAGTCAGTTCTAAGTTCTGGTCAATACTGGTTCTTCATTGCATGGCACAACATGAGACTATTTGATTATCTACATGGTAGAGAAGATGAAAGTCCTAACATGTTGGGTGACATCTACCAAAGAGTAGACGTTGATTATGCAAAGTGGGTCTTTCTTACTGACCCAAGTTTTGAAGCAAGCAACCAAAGTTGTGGTCATAGAGGTCACGCTGACATGGATGATGCATTCAAAGTAGCCTGTGCTACTTCACATTACTTGGGTAATAGAAGACACAGTCCGCAAAGAAACTCATGGTTGAACATAGAGAATCAAGCTAGATTGGAAGTCAGAGCCTTTTCTTCAAATACAATGAAGGATAGACTCATCAAGAACTTTCAGTTTCTTGAGTCTTTATTATTCTATGCAGACGCAGTTACACATGCATACATTCCAGATTCGGATTATTATGCTGGTGTCCACGAGGACATGAGCCAATCTTTCGAGAATGAACACCAACGTGACAAAACAATTATGCATCTAAAAGATGACAGAATGTTTATCAAGTGGTTATTCATGACTGGATTGAATGATGTATACACTGAGTTAATTTCTTATCTTGACAGACACGGTCACATTGAACGTGCATTGGAAACTAATCTTTCCGTTGTACAAGACAATGTCTTACAAGAAGCAGTTAACTGGAGCTAGTAGATAGCTTGAGCCCATCAGAAACGGTGGGCTCGCTGATATCTATTAGTAGATATTACGTTAACGTACAGTACGTTCAAACCTGTACAGAAAATAAGGAGGTACACAATTGTGTATTATCGCTAGTGTTCCAGCTGGAGCACTGCTAACCGAAGATATGCTATCTGAAATGTGGACACGCAATCCAGATGGTGGTGGTATTAGCTATTTCAAAGACAATGAAATTGTCACAGAAAAGTCTATGGATAGGAAAAAGTTCATAGCAAAAGTTCTGGACATTCAGTCTGAGTATGGTGACAGAGATATATTGGTACATATGAGAATTGCTACTCATGGTAAAATATGTCTTGAGAACAACCACCCGTTCCAAGTGAACAAAACTACAGTAATGGCACACAATGGTATTATGCCAGATGCATTTATACCACCTGCCAAGTCTGAGTTATCTGATACAAGATTCTTCATAGAATACTTTATGAAGTATATTCCTGTTCAGAAGCTGGATGACCCTTACTTTACCGACATGGTAGATGAGATGATTGGTCGTGGATATCCAAACAAATTGGTGTTTATGACATCAGCGAAAACAAAGTACGATACGTATATTATCGGTGACTACCACGGTACATACGATAGTGGTATCTGGTTCTCTAATGAATCATACAAAGCTCGTAAGTGGGTTGGCTATGATGCTACTAAGAACCGAACCAAAACAATCGATGCTACCACTGGGACCTTCTGTGAACCAGAAGACCCAATGGACACGCAAGTAATCGAAGAATCTGATGTAAGAGATTGGATAACTTGGAATCCTGAATTGGTGCACGAGATGTCTGAGATTGGATTCAAAGACTACGATGAGATGAAAGCTGCCCTTTCGGTCGAAATGACCTGGGGTGGTCTCATCTGTGCTGACTGTGGTGAGAAAGTCGAAGGCTTCTATGGTAGATACTGTGAAGCTGATTGTCCATCAATTAGTCATGTAATTGACTGGATGTACGACAATATGGCTAACCCTGACCAAATAGTAGATGACTTATTATACAGTGGTCAACTATACAAGGGTGCTATAGTCACCGAACAACCTACGTTGTTTGAAAACAAGAAGAAATCTAGTAAGACTAAAAAGTCTACAAACAAGAAATCTTCAAAGAAGAAAACAACTAAAGGTAAAAAGTAAAAACTGGTAATCAAGTCCTGCCCTACGGGGCAGGCAGATTACTAACTAAATTAAGGAGAATAAATGAGAAAGAAACCTATTCCAAAGTTCTTACATAAACATAAGAAATCTTTTATAGGTAAAAAACTCGCTTTTTCTAATACGTTCCAAAGAGAAGATGTATTGGGTTTAGAAATAGACCTTACACGTTATTGGACAGAAAGAGTAACAGTCACTCAGCGTGTTGAGTATCAATGGGAACAACGAATGACTATTGAATCAATACTTGAACATGCAGGGACTGTCGATGAGTTTCATGATGCTATCAACGAACATGACTATGAACAAGCACAGCTTTTGATTAGTCAAGCCGTTGAAGTGTATGAAGACTACATGAGCGAAGAAGGTTACAGCTGGGGTGAAGAAGTTGACCGAGATTCTTTAGATGAGGAATTCGAGGAAACAATTGATTCTGGTTCTGAAGTTAACTTTACAGTTAACAGACAAGCTGATAACGTTCGAGATGGCTTAGATGAAATCCCTAGACTGCAAGGTTTTGCTTACTGGTACGAATATGTATCTAGTTGGATGATGGGATTGAGAAGCTTGCCATATTCAAATCATGTGATTCTTGAACATGAACAACAAAGCAACGAGTAAGTAGCTTACCTCCCCCTACTAACTGTGGGGGGAGACAGGTACTTGTACCCGTTAAGTATTACGACGTTACTGTAATACAAACTAAAGAAGGAGACTATATGTGTATAGAGTCATGCTTTTCCAACTTAAACACTGGAATCGTAAATTACTCTAACAAACCTGAAGTAAAGTACCTTGACATAGATACTAGATATCTAAGTTATACTGGTACACAAACTGATGTAGTGATTGCACATCAAGCAAGAAATACAACAGACTATACTTCAGACCTAGTAGCAAAACTAAAAGGCTTTATTCCTATGGGAGTAGAGATAGAAGTTGAGCATACTTCAGATAATGACAACGGTTGGGACAGAGATGAATCAACTGAAGAAGCATTACTTGAGATGCATAGCTACACACATTACATTGACGATACTGATTCAAGGCTAAGACAACTTGTCATAGCTAAGGTTGATGGTTCGTTAGACCATGGCGTAGAGTTTGTAACTCAACCTATGACCTTAAGAGCTCATAACAAAATTGATTATGATGCACTACAAGGTAAAGGGTTCTATGCTTGGAATGCAGGTACAGCAGGATTGCATGTACATGTACCTAAGTCATGGTTCACTACAACTCAACTCTGGATATATCTAAAACTATATCAGAATCTATTCTTTGAAGAAACATACTTCAACTGGATAGCTGGCAGAGGTGAGTGTCAATGGGCACTAAGAAAAATGCCTAGAAGGATTGACGCTACAAACAATCTACTTGCAGTTGCTGCAACAAAAAGTGACGATACTAGTGGAAGGTATTCAGCATTGAACTTTGCTAATCCTTACACACTAGAACATCGTTTCTTTCGTTCAAACATGAACCCTGTGGGTCTTATAAGTAGACTTGAATTTATTCAAGCTTCTTATGACTTTGTTGTTGTACTAAGTAGTATGCCTAAACAGGAACTCTTTGAAGTTATCGGTGAAGGTCTTGCAAAACACTTGCATGCATTTATCATTGCTAACGAAACTGAGTTCGTTAATCTTGCTGGTAGATTGATTTCTACTAGAAGATTTGGTTCTGACTCTGGATTCTTAAATGATACCAGTATCAATAACTATATACTAAATGGCTTGGAACAAGCTAGGAAAGGAGCGTAATTGATTACGTTTATTTCAATTGTAATAACTTTTGTTATTGCATATGCATGGTTCTATTTTAGAGCCACTGACCAAGACGTTACAGATAGGTTGGATTATTATTTCGACTTCTCTGACGACGAGGACGAACAGTCCTAAGGTCAGCTGACGTGTAACCTAGTCGGTAGGTGTAAGGGGGTTCGATTCCCCCTACACGTCCTATGGAGTAAGACCATCTAATGTAGAGGGAGATTAAAGGAGAAACCGAATCTACAATTTGGTTTAGACCACATATTGGTAGTAATACTTTGTCAGGGTATTACTTAGCCTCTCATGACGGGGGATAGGTCTATCCACTCTGGATTTCAAGTTTGACCGATTTTTCAGCATCACAGCACATTTTCGGACTGCTTCTCCTCTCCTGAACACCAATTTATTTATTTTATATTTAGTAAATTTAGTCTTTGATACAGTAAAGATATTTACCCGAAAATCCCGTATTTTTTATAGGCTCATCACAGTAAGAAATCCCGTATTTTTTTCTCACTCATCATTAGAGTGAAGTCGAATATGCTGGGAAGGAGAGAACTCGAAGTATGCAAGAGTAAATGGTTTCCTGCTTGATAAATCTATTAAGATAAGCATATCGCAGGATAGCTACGACGATTTTGGATTTCGACCTCAATTTAGACATCAAGATACTATATATAGTGGTTTTCTAGTAATTATCTATATATTGTGTGTGTTCTTAATAAATCTATTAAAGGTTTAACTTTGCAACTTCGCAACTTCCTACCAGACGGAGCGAACGACAACATCAAGTCAATGTTTATAGGGTTTTTTGTGGAATCTCAGATGGTAATTGCATCAAATGTTGAACCAATCTCCACTTTCTATTTCGGGATAACCACGATTAAATTGAAAAACATAAGCTATTGCAGTTGTATCATCATCAAGTTCTATTTCCTCATCTTGATATAACATAGGCACACCCTCTATTAAGTCTAAAGACTGTTTAGTTCTTTTATCAATCTCCCATAATTCGCCAACAATAGAGGTATTACCCTGTTTAATTAGAGCAGGAAACATACCAACATTAACCAAAGTGTACAATGGTTTGGTTTTTGCTTCTCGAAGAAATTTTGCTTGTTCGACATCAGATAAGAAAAACGAGCGTGAATCCCCTTTTCTAAGTGTTCCATATACAAATAATTTAATCATTATAATTTCCTTAACCAAGAACGAGCTACCAAGATTATCGCATATTTCAATAGAGCTTTTTTCAAATGTAAATACATTAAGAAAACTCGTACTCTAAATCTCTTTAATATCATGCAATTTCTCCTCAAAGTAAGAGACAAAGTCTCCCTCTAAACTCCAAATATTAATAATTTTAACTACATTATCTAAGTATCTATATACTTTTCTAGTCATAGCTTCCCTAATTTTATCTATCATGTGGACGTGGAGGGAGTTGCACCCTCGTTTGAGTAATCTCCACGCATTTCTACGATTACACTACCCACTAATCTACTTCACGCCCTCTAAGTGATGAAAGTGTCCTGTTTGCAGGTATCTTTGTCTTTCAGCTTTAAAGTCCCACTTAGGCTTACTTTCTCTTTCCTCAGCGTCCTCCATACTCTTTTGTCTATCGTATTCTTTTAAGGCAATCTCAAATTTACGAATACTACTAATAGTCATCATTTCAAAGTCTTGATTTTTCCAATAACGTAATCGTTCTCCAACAGTATGGTCTTTTTGCGACATCGCATTAGCTAAATCAACGATTTTACACTTACGTTTTGATATTTCCTCATTGATATAAAGAGGGTCTAGTATAAACTCCAAATCATCATTTGTAATAAAACCTTTATATTTATCGGGAGTAATCCTCACATAATCTCTTAAAGAATCACTAATTGCTTTGTAAGTTTTATACTTAGGTATCCTTTTTTTCGACTTCACACTACGAATATAGCCACTTTTAGCACCAATCATCTTTTCAAACTTAGAGATTACCAACCCATTATCGACAAATTTCTGAAAAATATCCCAAAGCCTATCTTGTCTAATTATTCTAGTTCGTCTCATCTGTGTCTCCCTTTTGTCAAGTATTTTCTAAAGACGGACGGGTAGAAAATTCCTAGGAAGAAAGGAGGCAAAAAACCTAGGCGAAACCTACCCGTCCTAAATCCTAGGCTTAATTTTACCAACCACAACTGAAATTTATTGTATTTCATTGATTCCAATAGTCCTCATTGTTAAAAAACAACGTATTTTCTCTTACTGTGTCTATTTTGTTAGCTAATCTATCTGCAATCTTACTTTGAACTTCTGTGTTCCAAAGCTCTGCTTCAGACTCATATTGTTGTAAGTCTTTATTGATAGAGTCAACGAGGACTTGATTAACTTCCTTAATCAAATCCTCTAGTTGTTTACTCTCCACATTTTCTCCTTTTGAATCTCACTTTCGTTTGTTCTTTTGTTTCCACAAAGGAACTAATTTGTTGTCGTGTCCAACATGCCAATCATCACACCACGGACAATCATAAGCCTTAACTCGTGCTTGTCTGCGATTAGGCTTTGCATTTAAAATGCTTGCCACTTCCTGTGCTTCGTGTTGTATGTAGCCTTTTTTTCTACGACAACCAAAGCACTTTGGACAGGTACATTGTGAGCCATTGACATCAAACCAACAAATTTTATTCTGACTCATTAGGCTCTTGTAAAGCCTTTTCAAGTTGTTTATCTAAGAAATACTCAGATTTTCCCTCGAATTGTGCCCATAAATGTAGACCAACACCAATAGCCATGGCACATCTTTTTACTGCGTCGCTTACTGCGTCTTTAAGTCTTGCTCCGTCTGTTTTCCAATTAAATGGATTTTCGACATCGCCAACTTCCTCAACAGTAACTAACTCTCCGTCTATTTCAACAGTCAAAGCTAGTATGCAACCTGTAATTATTGGCTTATAGTTTCCGTCTTTATCCTTAACTTCCTCTCGGATAATTTCTTTAACCTCTTGTGAATAGACACCAAGAACGCTAAGTAATCGTTGTCTAATAACAGAGTGTTGAATATAGTCGCCAAATTTCCCTTTAGGAGCTTTATGTATGAACTCCTTAGGAAATGGTCTTGATAGTTCGTGTAATTGTTCCATTACTTCTCTCCATTTCTATGCTAGTTTCTATAATTTTAATTATCTTTTGCCCAAGAGTCAAGCTCACTTGCAGACCTCATCTTTTCCTGTAAAGTGCTTAATTCTTTAGGACTTAATCTAGGACTTACTTTTTCTAAAGACGCCCAATGTTTCGCTAATGAAGTCGGAGTTGCTTTAAATCCAAAGTTCAGCAAATGGTTTTTTGCTCTAATTGGAATATCGTTTAAGTCAACATCAATATCATTAAGTTCCTTTACTGCTTTATTTAACTGACCTCTAGCCATTGAGGTAAGTTGATTCATATCATAACCTAAAGCAATACAGATAGTTTTAAATATATCTTTGTGTCTTTGTCCTAAGTCCTCTACTACTACCCACTCGTTTAGTGCTAAATCAGATGTTATAGGTTTACCATCATCATTGTTTGCAACTTCGTTGCTAATAGTATTGTCTTGTCTTGTATTCTCTTGTCTTGTCTTGTCTACGTCGGACGGGCTATGGACGTCCGTGGGACGTCCTGTGGACACGTTCTTATCAAATTTATTAAGGTTGACTACCTCAAATTCAACAGGTGTTTCGGGTGATTCCTCAATTTCGGCTTCACTTGTCCACTCTCTTGTATCACTAGAACTCTTAGCAAATTTATTAGCAGAGTTCTTAGCATTGATTCTTTGTCTCGACTGACGTTTTCTTTCTGCGTCTTTTTGTCTGATTTCAATAAGAGCACCTGTGTATTCAAGCCAATCGTGAATAATAAGTTTTCCGTCCACTTCATCAATCCAACCATGTTTAATTAATGCGTCCGTAAATTCTTTTGGCTCTCCCTCCCATTGAGCAGAAAAAGGCACAAAGTCTTTGTATCTAGTTATATCGCCGTCCTCAGCGTAATCAACTGCCCACCACCAAAGCAAATGTAGGTGTCCTACTGCTTGTGGGATAGTGATTTTGAGTTCGTTAGCTAATAACTTTAGCTTAGGGTGTTGCCCTAATGCTTGTTCGGATTTAATCCAAGCCATTGTCTTTCTCCTCTTTGTTGGTATTCCACATGTCTTGTAGTTTATCAACTATTAATTTTAATGTCGACAATCTACATAAAAATAAGCCGTCGCCACTTCCATGTGGCATGGCTATCATACTAAAAGGTTTGTCCTCAGTCCCTTTAGTTATAGCAAAATCATAGCTTTGTGATTCAGCTAATTCAAACTTTTTTACAATGTCCGTTACCTGTTTTCCCGACTTCACTTCAAATCTTATGGGACTATTCCAATATTCCTCATCACTTGATTTAGTTAAATCGTTATCGGGAACACCTAATAACTTCTTTGCTCTATCTTGTGAGGCTCTACCCTCAACACGATTTGTTTGATTTTGTTGTTGTATAAGTTGTTTTTTTAGGTCGTCTAATTTCTTTTGGACATCATCATCAAACGTCATAATATCTATTTCCATGTAGTAGTGAAAAAAAAGTTTTTTCGTCCATACAATAAACAACAGGCTCTCCGTCAGCTGAACGTCTTTGCTGACCTTTATGTTTTTTAAGTTTTTTCCAAGCAATAACAACAGGATACTTACCTGCTTTTCTTTTTGCTTTTGCTAAACCTTGATGTAGATTAAATGCTTGTCTATTTTTAGCTTCCATAATCCAACGTTCATTTGGTAGCATATAGTCGATTCTATAAAATTCTACATCTCCCTCATCATTGTTACCACCCTCAGCAAGTCTCCTAGCTTTATGGTGTGGATTGTATTTGTTGATAAGGTTAACCTGTAATGTTTCAAATGTTGTGCCCTGTTTCTTTGGTTTGTTAACCATTATTTTCTCCTGTTCAAAGCCTCCGATACAAATAATTGAAAATATTCGTCCTCTTTCTTTGGCTTGTTTAATTCTAGCCATACTAAATACTGAGCAGTATATTCGTATGTATGTGTAATAAATCGTACTACTTGCTCTGCCGTCGTCAGTAAACCTGCGTCAAACAGAGCTTTAGCAAATTCTCCAACTTCAATCCAATCAGCTTTAAACTGTTTAGTTCTTTCTGTAAGAATTGTTTCTTGTTGTTTTTTAACAAGTTGTTCAAAGTAATCCTCTGTTGCACTCATTAAAGCATTTGAAATAAATACACCGAAGTCCATTTCGTCCTCTCTTTCCTCTACACTAGGACAAGCAGGGTGGCACTCCATATTTGCAGGTGCGTTACATATTGGACAAGTTTCTAATTGATTATCATCAAACCCACTCGGGTCTATTGGATACATACTCATATTAGAAGTATAATTCAATATGCAAAAGTCGGTTGTATTAACCGAATATCTCTCTAGCTTTTTTAGATGCTTCATCATCGTCGAAAATATAGTATGATTCATCAAGTTCCTCAAAGTATTGTTTTATTTGATTTCCGTCGTCATCAAAATGTATATACCCTTTGTTACCATTTTCAATACTGAAAAACTCGTGAACTATTTTATCAACAGACCACCTTTCAGCAATTTTCTGTGTCATTGGAAAAGAGGGACTCCAAGCCGTTTGAAATGTGTACACTAATGTATTTTTATCTACACGAGTACAAACAGTATCGCAGTCTCCCCACTTAGTACCATAATTCAAGTTCGACCACGCATACCAATCATGTGCACCATATTTGTCATCTAATTCGTTAAGCTCGTCCTCAGTAAGTTTCTCCATTGTGAAACCCTCTCCAAGTAACTCCTCATCGTTCATACTGTAAAATGACATGGCTTTCATTTGGTCTACTTTTACAACTTCGCCTTTCAGATTTCTAAAACGTCTTACGTTTTCTCCTGTTCCGTCCAACATACGAATTTCCTCGGGCATTGGTACTAACTGACCTGCTATATCGTGTATAACCTTCTCTTGTCCTTCGACTTCAATACTACGTCTTACTTTGTTTTCTATTGCGTCTAGCTCAATTTGTAATCCTTTAATTACTAAATCGTTATCTACCCAATTAGGCATAATCTCCTCCGTCCTCGTTCATACGCATTTCGTATTCAACGTTTTCTAAATAAATGTCATGTCCACAACGAGCTCTTGGGTCGTAAAGACTCATCTTGTAAGTTCGTTGAAACATTTTTGGATAATAATATCTAAACATTTTGTAACCAATTTTTTTGGCTACTGTATCTCTTTTGTCTAGCTTTTCTAAACCAAAGAGTATAAATTGATATATTTTTTCGTTCATATATGCTCCTTAGTATTTCTTTTTAGCAGGGTCTATCCAACCTCTGTTCCTACCATAGCTGATAGGTGCATGGTTGTAACACCACTCTTTCTTGTTATACATACTTAAAGTCTTGTCGCAACCTTTTTTCTTGCAAACACGACCTTTCTCATACGTTTTATTTTTAC
>MDSW01106571.1_pt1 | contig 12134 bp, 7 predicted proteins | sample 811171 | NCBI WGS metagenome assembly MDSW01 (sample SAMN05326641, study PRJNA326480) | marine metagenome | isolation source: seawater | place: Atlantic Ocean: North West | collected 2012
ATATTATTAACACCTAATGAAGCAAGATTACGTAATTTAACATATCAAACTAACATATATGCTGATGTTAAATTTAAATTTTATGATAGAAATGACTTTACAACCCCTGTTAAATTTGACGATGATGAAGATGATAAAGCTACTTTATTTGAAAAAATGTATATTGGATCAGTGCCTATTATGCTTCATAGCGATGCTTGTATTCTTCACGGTAATAATAAAAAAGTTTTAAGTGAAATGAAAGAATGTCGTTATGATTATGGAGGATATTTTATATTAGATGGAAAAGAAAAAGTTGTTATATCACAAGAAAGAATAACTAAAAATAGATTATTTTTACAAAAATTAGATGAAAATGATGATTTTAGTCATAAAGGTTATATATCTTGTATAGCTGAAAAAGGCGAAGGTTCTTTATATCCTAAACGTTTTGAAATAAAAATGTGGAAAAAACCAACCAAAATGGAATATATTAATCGCATAAGCAATAGATATATTAAAGAACTTGGTTTTTCTGACGTTCTTAATGTTGTATCACATATTAAATACCAAAATCAAGGTTCAACTGTCTTTAATATGGCAAAAATAGGTATTGATATTCCTATCGTTTGTTTATTTAATTTCCTAGGAATACTAACAGATTACGATGTTTATGAAACAATATTCGGTAATCCAGATGACCATACAATAGAACAAAAAAATAAATACGAAGAGTTTTTAAGACCTTGTATAATAAGTGCAAATGAATTTACTGAATTTAACAAAATGTTTAATTTAGTTGATTATATATTTGATCATAATAAAGGTAATATTAAAAGCAAAGAAATTATTAATGGTATTCTTAATTTAGATTTATTTCCAAATATAGAAACTTGGGATGGTAAAGTTAAATATTTAGGTTATATGGTTAAGCAATTTGCTTATTTTACTTTTGGTTATTTAGAAGAAACAGACAAAGATAGTTATTTTTATAAACGTATTGATGTAAGTGGTGCTATGTTGGCAGATTTATACAACACAACATATGCTAAATTTATAAAAGCAATAAGAGATAAAATAGATAGTAAGTATAATTATAGTAGTATTATTGATATTGATGATATTAATTCTAGCGATGATAATAGGAATATTAAAATGTATAAGAAATTTATGGGTAATAGCGATGATGTTCGTAGAATATTACCATCAATATATATGAGTGAAACATTTGTAAAATCTTTAAAAGGTAAATGGGGATTATCTGATGCTAATCCTGACGATTGCGAAGAAGGTAAAGTTCAAGATTTATCTAGAATTAGCTATTTAGGATATTTATCACACGTTAGACGTGTTAATATTGATATTGATAGAAGTCTTAAATTATTTAAATCACATATGTTACATATTCACCAATTTGGTATTATCTGCCCATATGAAACACCCGATGGTGGTTCTATAGGATATTTAAAGAATCTTGCATTACTTGCGAAAATTACTGCAGGAACTAGTCAAGATGATATACTAAAATGTTTAGATGATAGTGATGTTTTTATAGATTTAGAAAATTGTAGTTCAAAGGTTTTAAATAAAGTTAAAACAACTTTGATATTTATAAATGGCACTTTAATAGGAACAACACATAAACCAATTATTTTAAATAGATTTTTAAAAGCTTGCAAAAAAACTGGTTCTATTAATATTTTAACTGGTATCATTTTAGATCGTCTTAATAATGAAATACGTATTTTAACAGAATCAGGTAGAGCAATGCGACCACTACTTGTTGTTAAAAAATCAAACATTCATAATTGTAAAAAAGACGATAACTGGTTTAAGCTATTGTTAGGAAACTATCATACAGATAATGATTATTCTGAAAATATTTATACCAAAAATGGTTATAAATCACCTTTTAAAGATAAAAACAAAGATTTACTTAAAACAATTGAAGAAATGGAAAAACACTGTGGTGTTATAGAATATATTGATATTGAAGAAACCGATATTTCATATATTGCTATGAATGCAAATACAATTAATAACCAACATACACATTGTGAAATACATCCTTCAACAATGTTAAGCGTTGTTAGTGTTAATATACCAATGTGTAATCATAGTTTTGCTGCACGTAATATTTTCCACGCTTCACAATCCAAACAAGCAATTGGAGTTTATGCGACTAACTTTAAAGATCGTTTTGACACTGCAGGTTATTTATTACATTACTCACAAAAACCGATCATTACTACTAAACCATCTAATTTAACACAAAGTGAAAATATGCCAAACGGAACTAATATTATTGTAGCTGTTATGTCTTATTCAGGTTTTAATCAAGAAGATAGTTTAATGATAAATCGTGGAACTATTGAAAGAAGTTTTGAAGAAATTAGTTCTTTTAAATCTGTTTCTCTAAGTATTTCAAACAAAGATGTTAATGAAAAAGAATATTTCTGTAATCCTAAAGATCTAGTTAATAAAGGTATTAATGTAAAAGGTTTTAAGAAAAAGGCAAATTATTCTTATTTAGATGAAAATGGTTTTATTAAAAAAGGAATATACATACCACCTAATATGGATGTTGTTGTTATAGGTGCTGTTCTTGAAAGAACAATTATCAAAACTGAAAAAAAAGGAATGTTTGATAGAGCAGTAACTGAAAAAGAATATGTTGATATATCTGTTATGACAGACATATCGGCTTACGGTATTATTGATGATGTATATGTTTCCAGTAGAACTTTAAAAAATAAAGATAAAATATGTAAAGTGCGATTCTTAAAAATTAAACAACCCGAAATAGGCGATAAACATTCTAGCAGACACGGACAAAAAGGTGTTATAGGTCGCATATTTGATGAAGAAGATATGCCTTATACAAAAGACGGATTAAGACCAGATATAATTATGAATGCTCACGCATTTCCTTCACGTATGACAATAGGACACGTTGTTGAAAGTGTATATGCTAAAGTATGTTGTCTTAGAGGTGTTCAAGGTGATGGAACTGTATTTATTCCATTTGATCGTGAAAAAATGCAAGACGATTTAGCTGGGTTAGGATTTGAAAAAAATGGAACTGAAATAATGTATAATGGTCTAACAGGAACACAAATTAAAAGCGAGATTTTCATTGGTCCTGTTTATTATTTTCGCCTTAAACATATGGTTTCTGATAAAATTAACGCTAGAGGACACGGTGCTTTTGCTCCTAAAGAATTCTTAACCAGACAACCAACACACGGAAGACGTAAAAGTGGTGGTCTGCGTTTAGGTGAAATGGAACGTGATGTATTATTAGGACACGGTGTATCTTCATTTATTAAAGAATCTTATATGGAACGTTCAGATAAATTTTCAATGCTTATTGATGAACACGAAGGAACACCTATCACCAAACCAACACTTAATATGACTAAGGTTGATATTCCTTATACTTTCAAATTATTATCACAAGAATTAAATACTATGAGTTTAGATATGAAATATAACACTATTAATACTATTGAACCTAATAATCTTAATAGTATTGAACATTTTTCAGATAATGATGATAATGACGATGATACTATTTATTTTGAAGATAATGGAAAAGACGAAGAATTATATAAAGAATTTATGTCTTATGTCAGCAAAAAAGATGTCAAAGAACCCAAGAAAACTAAGAAAACTGAAAAAACTGATAAGCCTGATAAACCTGGTAAGACTAAGAAAATAAAAGGCGGTGAAGTTGAAGACTTAGACAGTAATGATGACAATGATGAAGACAATAATGAAGACAATAATGACAATGAAGACAATAATGAAGACAATAATGAAGACAATAATGACAATGAAGACAATAATGAAGACAATAATGACAATGAAGACAATGAAGACAATGATGACAATGAAGACAATGAAGACAATGATGAATACACTCAAAATATTGGTATTGAAATAGAAGATGCTGAAAGCACTGAAGATATTGAAAGCATTGGTGGTTATACAGAAGATGTTGAAAAAACAGAAGATATTGAAAGTATTGGTGGTTATATAGAAGAAAATAAAGATGCTGAAGAAGAAATGATAGAAATAGATGAAGACAATATAGAAAAGTCAATAGAAAGCATTAGAGGCGAACCTACCGAAAATGAATATACTAATAATGAGATTAATGAAAATATGATCATTGAATTAAAATAAATATACTAAATAAATAATGCAAGGAGATACTATTTTTCTCTTAGTTTTTATATTTATAGTGCTTATAGCAGTTGGTATAATAGGCGTATTATACTTTATGCACGTATCAAAATATGATGAATCTAATACATTTTACAAAAATCTTTTAGAAATTATTAAAGATAATCCTAGTTTATCTAATGATCTAGAAGATAAATTACTTGATAAAGATTTTAGTATTAGCGATGTATCTACTAGCCAACGTGATCTTTCAAATATCTTTGGTGCTAAATTATTTAATGATCAACAAGTTGAATTAGTTAAAGATGCCAATAAAGCATATACAGATGGAAAATTAAGTAATCTTAAAGATAGTGATGAATATAGATATCTTAAGGATTCTTATGCTGTTATTAACGCAAATGAAACCCTTTCAAATATATATTATAATCCTACAGAAACAGATAAATTCAGCAGTAATTTACATTTATCTTATGCATTTTTTGAAGGTGATGCTAGCACCCGCATTAATGATAATACATATGTTAGTATGATTGATAATATTCATAATATTAACAATTCAAATTCACGTTATGATGGTATTTTAGGTGATGGTAGTGTATTAAGTAATTTAGATGCTTTTTATAGTATTAATACTAATGCTGATACAATTGAATTAAAAACTGGTAAGGAATTTAGAATTGATATTACTAATTTGAAATTGTGTAAGGGTGATCCTAGTGGTAATAATTGTTCTAATCTAAATTTTGATAATTTAAATTCCTCAAATTTATTAACATAATACTAGTTCCTAATAATCCCAAATAAATAGATCTTATAATAATAATAAGAATGAAAACAATATTATTAATAATATTAGCTATCATAGCTATAGCTACTATAATTACATTGATATTATGTAAAACTAAAGAAGCATTTACTCAAGATATTTACGATCTACGTAATTCAGAACCTAACGATATTATAGATTTTAATTACGGTGAATATAGTTATGCAACTACTTCCATTAATCCTGATCCAACCTTAGATCCAGTCAGCCAACCTGTGCTAGCATCGTTTTGTTTTAAATCTCAAGGATTTTTAAAAGAAGAATGGAGACCTGAATATAATAATCCTTTGGAAATTATTAAAAACGAAATACCTATAAGAACATCTCCAGTTATTCACGATATAACAGATCTAATAACCAGACAAACAATATATAATGCTATCAAAAAAGATCTAGATCATTTTAAACAACATAATCCTGAATTATATAATAAAGTTCAAAAAATAACACCTAATAAAGATGAAAATCAAAATATAATTAAAAATAGTATAATGGCAGGACCAGTTTATGCTATTTTTATTCATCATCCATATTATATTGAAAATAATATAGAAGAATCTAAAAAATACTACAAAGATATTTATTTTAATAATAAAAACTCTAAGGATTTTACTCCTGCATACGCCATCTATAATAATGGTGATTTTGATACTGAAAAAAATACGGATGTTAATGCAAAAAATATAAAAACACAAATGTTATTATTATACCCATTATACGATAAATATAAAGATGAATTATATCAAGCCAAATGTGATTATTATAATTTAGAACAAAACGGAAATGATAGTGAAGGAAATATCAAAATAAAAGACAATACTAATTTATTATTTAAACAACGTCCGTGTTTTTCAGGTATTACGGAAATGATGAGGTATTTTAAATCAGCTTCTTATTATCAAAACTTACTATATTGTTCTGAACAAATATGTAATGATAATGAATTAAAAGAATTTTCATTAAAATTCAAATTATCAAATGACCCTAATTGTTTTATTAAATGTAAAGGTTCTTTATCAATCTCAAATACAGATATGAAAATTGTATGCGGATGTGCCAGTCAATTCAATGTTGATGATCCTGTGTATCCTGAACAAAGTGAAAATCCTGAACAAAGTGAAAATCCTGAACAAAGTGAAGATCCTGAACAAAGTGAAGATCCTACAGTAGAACCATTTACAATTCCAGATGACTTCAGTGTTCCTGAAGATAATCAATACAATACAAGATGTAAAAGCACATTTAATACTGAAATAGAAGATGAAAAGTATTATATATATGGTTTTGGTTATAGAATAAATGAAGAATTAGTTGTTAATAACGAAATAGGTAGAGTAACAATATCACAAAATGATATAATAAAACTTAATGAGTCTATTAATCCCACAAGAATAACTGAAAATGGTAAATCATATTTAGAATTAATTAATAGATGTGATACTTAATCACTATCAGAGCGAAAGTCATCTTCATCACTATGTTCATAATTATTAACAGTTTCCCAAAAATCTAATATCTTAGGTTTATAATATTCTTTCCAATTATTTTTATCAAAAACTATACGTTGGACTTGCATCTTACGTAGCTTCCAATAAATTATATTTCCATCATTTAAGTTCAAAGCACTTAAATAGCATTCCAAAGGTGTAAGACCAATTTCAGTATAAAAATCAAACTTACAATCATCATCTTTATCAACCACAATTATACCACAATACTTTTCTTCCAATTTTAAAAACTCCTCTTTTGTTTCAACTATTTCAAATTCAAACTCTGCAAAATCACAATCAGTTAATTTACATACTGCCATTTGACCTTGTATTTGCGCCATATATTCTTTTTTAACATAATCTTCTTGTATCTTACGACTTATAGGACATTTAATTTCTAGCATAACACCCAAAGCAGTTATACCATCAGGAGATGCTCCGTAAAACTCAATATCTTTATCAGTTGATCTTATAACACCAAAATCATATACCGTAATATCATTGTTTTCTTTTGCATAAATATTAGTTGCTACAGGTTCAAACATTATACCCCACGTTAATGCTGGGGCTTTAATACGTTTAACAATCTTTTTAGCTTTAGTTTTTACCAAAGTTTTACTTTTAATGATAGCATTATATGTATCACTCGCTGTTAACATATTTTTACGCATATCAAACCATTCATCGCTTCTTTGAACAACTACAGGTAAAGTTTTCAAATGTTTTAATTGTTTTCTATTTTTTTTAATTTTTAAAATAGCATCTTTAAACTCGTCTTCAGCTACATTATACGATGTATCATAATCTTTGGTTTGAGGTAATTTTCCTTTTATTTTATAAATTGACCATATCAAAGCTTCAATGTTTAATCCCATTTTTATAAAAAAACAACTTTTCTTCTTTTGTTAGAAAATTAGGATCTTTCTCTTTCTTTCTTGATTTAGGTTCTTCCAAAGATTCTAATTTATTTTTTAACAAAATATCTAATATTGTTATCGAACTCATTTATTAAATAAATTATATTGTTTATATGCTTATATCATTTTTTTATTTTTTAAAAGATTCATTGCTTTATTACCTAATTTACCCATTGCTTTATCACTTAAAAGTTCGTTTGCTTTATCACCTAAAACTTCTTTAGCTTTATTACCTAAAACATCTTTAGCTTTATCACTTAAAAGTTCGTTTGCTTTATCACCTAAAACATCTTTAGCTTTATTACCTAAAACATCTTTAGCTTTATTACCTAAAACTTCTTTAGCCTTCTCCTTAGCATCATCAATACCCTTAGCCTCCTCCTTATTATCCTTATCATCCTTAGCACCATCAACAACCTTATCATCCTTAGCACCATCAACATCCTTATCATCCTTAGCACCATCAACATCCTTATCATCCTTAGCACCATCAACATCCTTATCATCCTTAGCACCATCAACAACCTTATCATCCTTATCCCCTTTAACCTCCTTTTTAACATCATCAATACCCTTAGCATCATCAACATTTTTAACTTCTTTATTACCGAATGTGTTATCATTCTTAACAATTGCGTCATTCTTAGCTTGTTTTGCGATTTGTTCTCTAAGATTATTCAAAAGTTCTGTTATAATATATTTAGGTCTTATACTAGAATCAAATATACTAGCAATATTATACACAACTAATACAAAAACTTCTTTAAATCTAGCATATATTGGTTTAGTATATTTATAAAATAATACAGCTATTACTACTAATATAACAAAAATAGATAATAATATTACTGTTGCAGGTAATCCTAATATATATGAGTTTTTCATTATATCATCAGTATCACCACTATACATTAATTTTAATAACACTTTTCCAGGATGTAAAAAATCAAAATTATAAAATATATCATTCTCATTCTTTATTTCATTCTTATTAACCTTTCGTATATATTCTAATTCTTGATCAATTGAACTGTCAGTTTCTTCCGGATTACTAAACTTTTCATACAAAAATAAATTACGCTTTCCATAATTTGTATTTTTATCAAAAGCTACATTACAAGCCCATTTTAATACTTTTGTATGTAATTCCATTAATTGAACAACATCACCATCATTACTCATATATTTATACGCATTTACATATTTTTCAAGATCATTTGCTTCATCAATACTCTCTTTATAAACCTTATAAGCGTGTAATATAGGTTCTTTATTATCAGCACTCAAATTTAATATTGATGTATCATAACATTTATCTAACTCAAAATTAACTAATTTTATTTTCTCTAAAAAATCAGGTTTATATTTATTTAACAAATGTATAATATACTTTTTACCTTTTGCCTTTAATTCATCTTTCATCTCACTCAACAACAATTCATTATCTTTTATCTCATTACTTATACTTGGCTCTATTTTTTTATTTGTTTTTTCTCTAACATATTCACCTCTAAACTCATTATTTTCTAAAATATCACAACTTAACAATAATATTAATACTAAAGGACAATAATCTAATGTATATTTTCCATATCTTCCAATATCTATTATAGATTTACGAATACAATGTATAGAATCTTTTGATTTACTAGCATCTTTATCATCTTTTGTTTTGTATGGAACAAAATCTACATCACACGGTTCAAAACAACCATTAAAATCATCTTTTGATGTTCCAGTATTTAATGTAAAAAAACTATTACCTAAATGATAATTTGGTATTGTTATCCAATCAATATATTGTTCTCCACAACTATTTTCTTTTTTATATCGGTATATATCAATATCATCAATATACATTTCGCATTTTGTTCCATCCGCTGATTTAACAAAACCATTAGGACATTCTTTTAATGTGCATCTGTCTTTACTTGTATCGTAATTAACTAAATCTGAGTTTTTTATTGGACATTGTTCTTTTAACCTATCAAGTTTAGCTCTATCTTCTGCCAATTTTCGTTCTTCTTCATTAAAATTATCTAAAGCTTTTTGTTGATTAGTAGCTCCTTGATTTTCTCTTTCTATTGGTTCATCCCTTACAGATCTACTTACTTCCATTTATATTTTACATATAAATTTTGTTCTTCTACTATCTTTACAACTTGCTATATATTCTTTTGTAAATAATCCAGAACCTTTACAATTAGGAATATAATAATCATAATGCGTATTCTTTCCACTTTTTTTCATATTTTTACTTTCCAATAATTTATAATCAATCGTTTTATCAGCCCATTCTATATGTTTTTTATCTAATTGATCATAACAATATCGACCATCTTTTGACTCTATTTGCGTTTTATTATCACAACGTCCTTCTTTTCTTTGTAATCTAACACTTTTATCATTCTCATTTATATCATCAATACTAGGATTTAAAATAAAAAATCTTAAAAAGGTTTTAAATATAGTATCATTTATTGTATTACCTATACTACTAAAAACATCAAACACACCTCCTGTAAAATCTTTAGCATCATCTTTAAACTCGTCAGCTGTATCTTTAGCATAACCAGAAATATTCGGCATTATTAACATCGAAAATCCACCTAACATATTATCAAACATATTACCTTTTTGTCTTTTCTTACCACCACTTACAAAATAGATTATTACTAATATCAATAATATTAATATTAAAATAACTGCTAATACATCAAATACATAAGGTAAAAATATAAAAAATGGTATTAATATTAAATCCGTAAATAATCTATAAGTGCTTTTGACTGTCATAACAAATAAATCCCATATATATCTTACAATTCCTTTTAAAGCCACTGCTAATATAATATAAAAACTTGTATCTTTATTATAGTTTTCCGGATGCACAGATTGTTTAAGACTTGGACCAACACCAGGATCACCTTTTACACCTGATTTTGTTCCTGGTATCCTATTTTTATGTTCAGAATCAAATGTACTACTTGTTGTAAATTCACCTTTAACATTTTCATCATCATTTACATTTGGTAAGTTCTTACTAGCCTGTCCTGTTTTATTAATATTATTTAACAATCCATCTTTCATATTATTCATTATAGCATTTGCACCTTCTGGATTATTCATTACACCTTTCATATTATTCATCACACCATCTATACCACCATTTTCTTGAACAAAATTACCAGCTTTACCTAATAGATCTTGACCCATTTTAGATTGACTTGCCATTTTTAATCCTTTTGCTAAAAATGGATTACCTCCATTTTTTTTCTTTACTTTAGGCATTATTATTTAATTAAATTAAAATGTTATTTTATAAAATACTTACTATTTTTATTATACTTATTATTATATCTATTATTATTATTTATCATATACATCCAAATACTATTGTAATTAATCAAACTACTATTGATAAATTTGATTTTAATTTATTATACCAAAAGAATCCTCTAATTATTTCAGATCATACGCCTGATCTTACTATAGTGCTAGAATCTTGGTTTAAATACAATTTTATTTCAATACAACCTTCATCTACTATTAATACTTGGAAAACTAATAATTCTAAATATGTTTTAATACACAATAATAACGATTCAAATATTGAATTACATATATGTAATCCTAATTCAAAATTAGAAAATAATATACCTACACAAAATTCTAAAATTATTACAATTAATTTATCTGCTCATCAATTTATAATATTACCTTACAAATGGTATTATTATAATGAAAATTATATAAATGTTTTTAATATCAATGATTTTTATACACTAGCAACTTTATAAAATATTTGTTCTACTATAACATTAAGATCTTTATGAACCTTATTAAGAACAAAATCATAATTATCAGTAGTTTTAGTTATATTTATTTTATTATCACTTAATTGAACAAAAGAACTGATATCAACACCATTTAAACCTAAAACTTCATATCTATATTGATCATTTAATACTACTAAAGATATTTCAGAATCTTTATTTCTTAAACTTATTACAGTCCTAACAAAATTAATATTAATATTATTAGTTGTATCAAATAAAACTACTTTTATTGTAAAATTATATTCATAAACAAACTTTGATATTATTAAATAACCTAAGTTTATATATATATATTGATCAAAATTAATTATATCATCACTCTCCAATATTAAACTATATTCTGGATAATATCTAAAATGAACAAATAAATCTTCAAGATTAATACTTATATTATCAGGATCATAATTAAATCTTTCCATATTAATTTTAATATTATTTATCTTTGGTTCTATTGGTAATCTATAAGCTTCATTTATATCAATAAAATATGTTAAAGGTTGTAAAATATATTTAGGATTAATAGCAATTACATTTAAACGATACGATATTCCACGATAATCCGGATATAATTGTAAAATACTATTATTTAATTCATAACTATTTTTAAAAGTTGAAACATTTAATCTTATATCATTATCACTTTCAACATTAATATAATAATCTAAACTATCAGAACTAATTACAGATGTAAATATTGTATCAAGATCAATAAATATTTCATTATTTGATAAATTATATACATTACTATTATTCTCAAGACTAATAGGTGGTAATTCAACCAATTCTACATTTAATAAATTACTTCCTATCCCGTAAATATTATCTATACCAATAATACTAAACTTATGTGTAATATCTCTAACATCTGGTGTTATTAGTAAATTATTACCAT
>MDSW01013030.1_pt1 | contig 12133 bp, 15 predicted proteins | sample 811171 | NCBI WGS metagenome assembly MDSW01 (sample SAMN05326641, study PRJNA326480) | marine metagenome | isolation source: seawater | place: Atlantic Ocean: North West | collected 2012
AAACAGAGCTCTTTTTCATAAATTTCATGAAAAGGTTTTTCAAAAGGATAATGTTCAAATTTACATGTAGATATTAACTGGTCCCAATACTTTATTATAATTTCATTGCTCATTAAAAATGTGCATAAAGTTTCTTTTATTGACCTCCAGTGATTTTTATCTCCTAAAAAAATACTAGAATTTTCTATTTTACTATACAAATATGGGTAGTCTGAAGGACAAAGAATTATTTCTCTCTTTAGCAGGCTTGATAATTTTTCATAAGTTAAAATCATTTCTTTTATAGCTCTTTTAGTATGAATGTAATCATCTTCAACAAAATACACTAAATCTTCACATTCTTTAGCCAAAAGAAGAGATTGATGAATATTGGACATATTTGAAATTTGATTATCTGACACTTTTTCATTTTTTTCATTAATTGGGTTGATATTTTTTTTAAAATTATCAATATTTAATTGAATAAAACGACTTTTAAAAGATTGTTTAGACAAAATAGATTTTATTTGACCGATCACATTTTTATCTGACATATGATCAACAACCACTATTTCAATTTTGATGTTTTCAAACAAATGTCTAGCAAAATTTACAGAATTAATTATTGATATTAAAGATCTTAAAGTATATTCAGATTTTTCGCTATCAAATATTCTTTTTTTAGATTGAGTCAACATATTAACAGATGCACATGTTCTTAAAATTATGGTTAAAGATTTTACTGGTCTCGTAATTTTAACCTCGCCCATAGGCATTGTAAGAGATCTTTTCCCGACTACCGATAAATCTTCATTTATGGCTTGATTAGTGATGGGTAAAGAAAAGTTACTTTGATCTATTATTTCATAACCTAGAATTCTACAAATTTTAATAAAAATTTTTTTAATTATAGACATTTTATTTACTTTTTTTTGAATCTTCATTTGTATATACTTTAGCTTAAAATGAAGATTAAATCATCTAAAACACTTGTAGAAGAGGCATTAGGAGTTGTAAAAACTATTTCACCAGAAGAAGCTTTAAAAAAGATAGAAAATAATCAGTGCAACTTAATTGACATTAGAGACAACATAGAACTTCAAAGAGAAGGAACTATTGAAAATTCATTTAACATACCTAGAGGATTATTAGAATTTTCTATCAACCCTGAAAGCCAATATGTTAAAGAAAAAAAATTAGATCTAAACAAAGAAATAGTATTATTTTGTGCAGCTGGAGGAAGATCAGCTTTGGCAGCAAAAACACTTAAAGAGATGGGATTTGAAAAAGTTTCACATATTGCAGGTGGTTTTAATTTAATGAAGCTTAGTGGATTTAAAATTAAATAGAATTATTATATTCATCTAAAGCATAATCAAACCTATCTTGACCCCAAAATATTTTTTTATTTACAACAAAGCTTGGCGCACCAAAAATTTCCTTATCAAAAGCATCCTGAGTGAGTTTCTTTAATAAATCTTTTATTTTTTGATCATTTATTTTGTTAAAAAAGTCTTCAGAACTAATATCCAATTTTTCTAAAATTTCAGATACTATTTCTTTAACAGAGAGATCTAAATTTAATTCCCAATACGCTTCAAAAAATTTTTCTATATATTTTTTTACTTTATTTTTTTCAATTACCAATACTCCTCTCATCAAACTAAGAGAATTTATTGGAAAGTTATCATTAAACTTAAATTTAATATTTAATTTGTCAGCAACCATTTGACAATCACGAATAGTGAATTTTTTTTTAGCTTCTATAAATGCAGCAGGTGTAATTTTTCCTAAATTATGCAAACCTCCTAAAAGAATTGGTTTATAAATAAATTTAATTTTTTCTATTTTTTCAATCTCTGTAATTCTTTTATGAGCTAGATATGTGTAAGGACTGACAAAATCAAAATAAAATTCTATTGAATTATTCATACAAATCTAATCTTTTACTGTAAAAAATTCTAAACAACCAATAGATGCATAAACCAAGTGGCCCTATGAAATAAGTTAATATCAATGGAAAAAATGCTAAGAACTTGGGCATATTTATTTTTTGATAATCTCTAACTATCCAACTTCCACAAAATAAGTTTATAGCTAAAAAATGAATCCAAAAAATTATAATAAAATTTTTCTCAGAGAAAAGAATTAATAATTCGTCTAAACTTAAATATAGATTGAATGATTGAAATAAATTAAAGTCATTTTTATAAATTTCTAAAATTAAATACACATTAACAGTAGCAAGAATTATTAATGGAAATACAGAAGTTACAAAAATTTTACATATTTTTGATTGAGGAAAAAATAATAACATAAACCAAAATGGCACAACTCCTAAAGTTAACCAAATATAGATAATATCAATTGTAAAAAATGTGTAAATTTGTTCAATCATAAATAAGAAAATATATTATATTACATCATTAAATGATTCCTATAAAAAATAAAAAAAAAAATTTAGAAATGACCATTGAAGAAATGCGTAATTTAGCTTTAGCTTATGTCGAAAAATACTCTCCTTCTAAACAACAACTTAAAACCTATTTATTAAAAAAATATTTGAGATTCTCTGTTCCCGCAGTTAATAAAAAAGATATATCTGATCTTATAAGTTTGGTCACTGAAGATTTGGAGAAAACCAAGTTCATTAATGATAAATTTTATTCTGATAGTAAAGCTAAAAATTTAATTCAGAGAGGAAATTCTATAAATAAAATAAGAAATTATTTAATTTCAAAAGGGATAAAGGATATACATATTCAAGAAACAATTAATACTATTAAGGAAAAAAATGAGAACCAGGATTTCTTTTCAGCAATAAAAATTTGTAAAAAAAAAAGAATTGGACCAGCGAGGAATGAAAATAATAGACCGTTATTTTATAAAAAAGATTTATCTCTTTTAGCTAGATTAGGATTTGATTTTGAAACATCCAAAAAAGTTATGGAAATAGATCAAGGAGATTATTTAAGAATTATAAATTTTTTATAATTTTTTTTTGTTTTTTTCGTTTAAATAGTATTCTAATCTTTTTTTTATGTAATTTCTAACATATACAAAAAGTAAAAGTCCAAATATTGAAACTGAAACTATAATTATTAATACAATTTTAATTTTTTCATCCATCAAAGGTTTATTCCTCTTCTTAAAATTAAACTTGGATTTTTAAAATCTTTTTTTCCATAAATAATTTCGTTACCTTCATAATCGGTAACTATACCTCCGGCATTTTTTAATATTGCGTGCCCAGCTGCAATATCCCATTCTGATGCTCTTGGTTCAGTAACATACAAGTCATAATCTCCAGCTGCTATAACACAAAATTTTAATGAACTTTTCATTTTTTTATGCTCAGTTACAGCAAATTTTTTATGAAACTCAGCAATACTAGGTTTTAATTTTTCTGAATAAGCTACTGCTTTGACTTCATTTTGTTTTGTTTTTTTTGCACAAGTTAATTTGATAAAATTTTTATTTTCTCTTATTTCACGAGATTCTGAACCAAAAGTAAAAAATAATCTTTTTTTTGCTGGAGCATTTACAATCCCTAATTCAGGTTTTTTATTAATAATTAATGCTGCATTCAAAGTAAATTCATCTCTGTTATTTATATAATCGTAAGTACCATCTATTGGATCTATTAGCCAAAAAGTTGATAAATTTTTTAAATTTTTATTTTTTGAAATTTCTTCAGATATAATTGGAATTTCTGGAGTTAATTTTTTGATATTTTTTATAAGTATATCGTTAATTTTAATATCAGCATTGGTAACTGGAGTATTATCTTCTTTATTTGTTATTTTTAATCCTTCTTTTCTTAACGATAAAGCAAGATTTCCTGCAAAATTAAATGTAGGGATCAACTTATTGGTTATATTAATTAATGATTGTTCATCCATACCTTACCTTTTCTAATTTAATATTGTTTATATTAATTACTTTTTTTCCAACATTTTCAAAATTTACTGTGACTTTATGCTTTATTATAGACTGAACTTGACCAATACCCCATTCTTTATTTAAAGGATTAATAACTTTATCTCCAGGCTCGAAATCTATAATCATTTAAGATAATATATATATTGTATATATATTTAAATATCATCATTTATGAGTGCAAAATTAAATTCAATAGGCTTAAATAAAAATGCAAAAGACACAACAGTAGTTGTTGCAATGTCTGGAGGTGTGGATTCTTCAACAGTTGCCGGAATAATGAAAAATGAGGGATATAATGTAATCGGAATAACGTTAAAGCTATATGATGATGTGAAAAAAAACTCAGAGACCAGACAATGTTGTGCTGGCCAAGATATCATGGATGCTAAAAGAGTAGCAAACAAGTTAGAGATAGAGCATAAAATTTTGTATTATCAGGATAAATTTAAATCAGCTGTTGTTGATAATTTTATTGATAGTTATCTCAATGGAGAAACACCAATACCATGTGTTCAATGTAATCAAACAGTTAAATTTAAAGATCTTTTTCACGAAGCAAAAAGATTAAATGCTGATGCTTTAATCACAGGCCATTATGTAAAAAGTATAACAAAAAATAATATTACCAATATGTATAGAGCTGAAGATATAAATAGAGACCAAAGCTATTTTTTGTTTAGCACAACTAGAGAACAGTTAAATTTTTTAAGATTTCCACTAGGCCAGCTCCAAAAGTCAGAAACTAGAGAAATAGCACACAAACTTGAATTAAATGTTGCTGACAAGCCTGATAGCCAAGATATTTGTTTTGTACCAAATGGAAACTATGCTTCAGTAATAGAAAAATTTAGACCTAACTCGTATAAAAAAGGCAATATTAAAAAAATTGATGGTAGTGTGGTAGGTGTTCATGATGGAATTATTAATTTTACCATAGGACAAAGAAAAGGAATAAAAGTTGCTGATAAAGAGCCGCTATATGTTGTTAAAATTGATGCAAAAAAAAATGAAATTATAGTAGGGACAAAAAAAAATTTAATAAAAAATAAAATAAAATTAAAAAATTTGAATTTACTTCATGAAGACAATATTGAATTTAAAGAAGAAATATTCGTAAAAGTTAGATCTACTGGTAAATTAATTAAAGCTAAAGTTGAATTAAAGAATAAATTTGCTGATGTTTATTTATTAGAAGATGAATATGGTATTTCACCTGGCCAAGCATGTGTTTTTTATTCAAAAAATAATCATGGATTTAAGGTTTTAGGTGGTGGATGGATTGAAAAATAGTTATCCCCATTTTCCACAGGATTTAAGAAAAAAAAATAATCAACTAAAAAGTGATACTAAATTAAATAATTATGAAGTAGAGTAAAATTAATTAAGAGGCAACTCTTAACTGGCCATCTGGGGAAAAACCGAGAGGTTCAAGCCTAGAGGGCAGAAAGTTCTGCAGAGTAGCGCTAAAATTGCAGGGCGGTCATGGCTTGGCGGTAGCGCATACAACGACGAGCCAAATCTTTCATCACACGCCCGAAAGGGTGTGTGGTAGAGGTTTTCTCCAGAAATAAAAATTCAATAAATAAAAAATTAAAATACCTACAAGATAATTCCACTCCAAAGCATGTTTAAATTCTACATAATTTGAGGAGCCCAGAATTGGTAAAGATAGCAAGGCAACAAGAATTAATAGACCAACTAAAATGATTTTTAATTTTAATATTTTTTTTGAGATTAAAGTTTCTATATTATTTTTAATTTTATTAAGATTTCTAACTAAAATGGCTTGAGCAATTAGTTCGAAAATAATAAAGCCAAGCAATATAAATCTTCTAAAAAATTTATATATATCTAGATCAAACTTTATTCCTAAAAATATTGCATGTAAAATTATAAATATTGCTGACGCTACACCAAAAAATCTAAAATATTTTTTTAAATTATTAATTGGGTCTAAATCTTTAATAAGCTTATAGTTGGTATTCCAATAATTAATTAAAACTATTCCTGTTAAAATCATACATGGTTTAAAAACTAAATAACTAGGAAAAACTCTAGCGGTTCTGCTTATTGATGTTTCTCCATCAATATAAGGAAATGAAGGAGACCCTAAGGCATCCCCATGATTTAAATATTCACCAAAATACGAAACTATTATAAGGCATATATTAACAGCTATTAAAGGTACGAAAAAAATAATTAGACTGAACTTTTTGATTCTAATTATATTGTTCACAAAACTATTTTTTCTTGTTTTTTTTTCTAGCTCTTCTCTTTTTTGAGCCCATTTTTCTACGGCCTCTGTGCTTTTTTGGGTATCCCATAATCTCCTTTTTTTCTTTTAATTGACATATTTGATCGATATAGCATTGTCTGTAAATCATATCAAATTTTTTATGTCTAAATCTTTTAGAACATTTTTAAAACATACAGCTAAAGATTACTATAATCAGTCAGTTAATCCTCCGGTAGTAAGAGCCTCAACAATTATATTCAAGACAATGAATGAACTTCGAAAAACTCAATCTAAAGGTAAAAAAAATCCAACAGGAGGACATTTTGATTATGGAAGACAAGGAACTTCTACAACATATATTTTGCAGCAGATGTTAAAAAAAATGGAGGAATGCCATCATGTATTTTTGACTCCAACAGGATTTGGTTCAGTTTTTTTAGCTGTATTCAGTGTAGTTCGACCTGGAGATGAAATTCTTGTAGCAGATCCAGTTTATTATCCAACACGACTTTTGACAGAAGATTTTCTTAAACCATTTAACATTAAAACAATTTTTTATGATCCTCATGATTTAAATACCTTAAAAAACAAAATTACTAAAAAAACAAAATTAATTTATGTTGAAAGTCCTGGTAGTAACTCTTTCGAATTTCAAGATTTATCTAAAATACTTTCTATAGCAAAAAAATACAAATTATTTACAGCTATAGACAATACTTGGGCTACGCCATATTTTTTAAAACCAATTAAATTAGGATTTGACATGTCTATTGTTTCTGCAACAAAATATTATTCAGGCCATTCAGATGTAATGGGAGGAAGTTTAGCTGTTAACAAAAGAGTTTTTAAGTATGTAGAAAAAGCAAATAAAATAACAGGTTTAAGATTAGGACCTGACGATGCTTACCTTATAATTAGAGGTCTCAGAACTTTAGATGTTCGTTTAGACAAGCACCAAGAGAATGCAAAAAAAGTTGCAAGTTTTTTATATAAGAATAAAAAAGTGAAACTTTTATATCCTTATAAGAAAGGAACGTATAATTACAAAATGTGGAATAAATATTATTCAGGCGCTTCTGGATTAATGGGTTTAAAAATTAAAGCAAAAAATAAAAAATCTGTTCTTAAATTTGTCAACTCATTAAAATTGTTTGGTTATGGGTATAGTTGGGGTGGTTTTGAAAGTTTAGCCTTGCAGCAAGAGTTTAGAGAGTTAGGAAATAGAAAATATTTAGGCTTAGCAAAAAATGAACATTTGGTTAGACTTCATATCGGCCTTGAAGATCCAAAAGATTTGATCCAAGATTTAAAAAAATCTTTAAAACATGTTAAATGATTCCAGAAAAATTTATTCCAAATAAAACTGCTTTAATAACATTAATAGCTGCATGTTTAGTAGTGATTATTTCTTTAGGTGTTAGACAAACTTTTGGTCTGTTTTTTTTTGATTTTGAAATTGATCTTGGATGCACTCAAACAGAATTTGGTTTTGCTATGGGTTTACAATTGCTTTTTTGGGGCTTGCTTGGTCCTGTATTTGGAGCAATTGTTGATAAGTATAGTGGTCGAGTTGCAGTTGTTATAGGTTTTCTATTTTATTTAGCAGGAATTTATTTTTTAAATTATGGACCAAATACAGGTTTTTGGTTTACATTTGATCTTGGAATTTTAATTGGCATTGGTCTTGGAGCAACTGCAATAAGTATTCCAGTATCAATTGTGGCTAAACATTTTCCTTTAAATACTAGAACTATGGCAACAGGCATAGTTACAGCTGCAGGTTCTTTTGGCTATTTTGTTTCTCCAATGTATACACAATTTGCACTTAATGAATTTGGATGGAACACAACATTATTTATTTTTGCAATTATGATTGTAACGGGTTTGTTTATTTCATTATTTTTATCAAATCCCCAAATACAATTTACTCAAGAAAATGATAATGAACAATCAGCTATAGCAGCAATTAAAGAAGCATTCTCCAATAAAAGTTTTAATTATTTAACATTAGGTTTTTTTGTTTGCGGTTGGCACATAGCACTCGTTGCAACGCATATACCAATGCACATTAGGGATAAAGGATTAGAAGATTGGACAGCAACTGCAATTTTGGCTTTAATAGGTCTATTCAATATATTTGGCACATTAAGCAGTGGATATTTATCTACTAGAGTTAGTAAGAAAAAATTATTAAGTGCAATATATTTGTTAAGAGGAGTTTCAATAATATATTTTATATACATGCCCGCAAGCGTGGTTAATGCTCTTATCTTTGGAATTACGTTCGGTTATTTATGGCTAGCTACAGTTCCACCAACCAATGGCATAGTTGGACATATTTTTGGAACAAAGTACATAACTTTATTATATGGATTTGTTTTTTTAAGTCATCAAGTAGGATCTTTTCTAGGAGCTTATCTTGGTGGATTATTTCATGATTTGTACGGTTCTCTTGATTATGCTTGGTACATTTCTATAGCTTTATCTCTTTTCGCAGGTTTGATACATTTACCGATAAAAGAGAAAGCAATTGAAAGAATTCAAACCGCATAAACTTAAATTTAGCCCATATCTGGAAAAGTTATATAATTCAGACAAACCATTAATTATTTATAAAGTAAAAAACGGTTATAATTTATATACAGATTTTTCAAAAAAATTTATTTTAAAAAAAAACAACATAAATAATTTTTTCAGATTATTTGATCAAAAGAAATATTTTAAAGAAACAGATTTATATATTGGCTTTTTTGGTTATGAGCTACTTTGTAATTTACTAAATATAAAAATAAAAAATCAAAAAAAATTAAATTTTTACAAAGGTGTTTTTTATAAACCTGAGACAATAATTAAAATAAGAAAAAAAATAAAAATTATTTCTTCTAAAAAGTCAAATATTTATAGAAATTTTTTTACAAAAACTAAAATTTTAAGCCCATTTAAACTTAATATTAATTTTCATAAATATAAAAAAATATTTAATTTGTTTTCAAAAAAAATAAAAGAAGGTGAAACATATCAAATTAAAATTTGCACTAAATACAAAAACAAATCAAAAATAAATCCTGTGAATTTTTTTTGGAAATTAATGAAAATAAATTCTTCGCCAGAGTCATTTATGATTAGGGATAAAGATTTTTCTATAGTTAGTTGCTCACCAGAAACTTTAATTAATAAAAAAGGGCATCAAATTATTACAAAACCAATAGCAGGTACTTTAAAAAAAAGTAAAAAACTTAATATATATAAAGCATTAAATTTTTTCAAAAATAATAATAAGGAAACTAAAGAACACAATATGATTGTAGATATGGAAAGAAGTGATTTATCCAGAATTTGTAAACCTGGATCTGTGAAAATATTAAAAGAAAAATATGTAGAGGAATATAAACATCTTTTTCATTACGTAACTACAATAGTTGGAAAATTAAGAGAAAATATTAGTATTAAAAGCATTATTCAATCAATGATGCCCGGGGGATCAGTAATTGGTTGTCCTAAAATAAGAACCTTAGAACTATTAAATAAACAAGAAAAAGAAGACAGAAATATTTTTACAGGTAGCTTTGGCTATATTAAATTTAATAGAGATATGAGATTTAATATAATAATCAGATCAATATTGAATTATAAAAATATCTCAGAAATTTCTGCCGCTTCAGGAGTAGTTTTAGATAGTACTGCTAAAAAAGAATTTAATGAAAACTTTATAAAAGCGAAATCATTACTGGAATTATATAAATGATATATATTATTGATCATCAAGACTCTTTCACTTGGAATGTAGTGCATCAATTTTCAAAGTTTGATAAAATTCACTGTTCAAATTATTTTGAAATAAATAAACAAATATTAGATATGAGTGATACTATTGTTTTGTCGCCAGGACCTGGGTCACCAAAAAACTACCCATTAACTTCCAAAATTTATAAAAAATATAAAGGTAAAAAAAAAATAATCGGAATATGTCTTGGATACGAGCAAATTTTATTTAATGAAAAAGGAATAATAGTTAAGCAAAAAAATATTTTTCATGGTTATCAATCAAAAGTTAAAGTGTCAAAAGAAAGCAAAATATTTAAAAGTGATAAAGTGTTTAAAGTGGGAAGATATCATTCACTAAAGTTGTACGAACCGTATAAATCTAATGATATAAAAATAAGTATGAGATGCATTAAATCAAATATACCGATGGCTATTGAAGATGTTAAAAATAATGTTTATGGTTTTCAGTTCCATCCAGAATCTTTTCTAACAGAAAATGGCAACTTTATTATTAAAAAAATCTTATCAGCATAAAGATTTTAAAGAAATCAAATTTAAAGATCTTTGGAATTCTCATGGAGTTTTTACAACTATGAGAATTATAGGAAAACCCCCAAAGATATTATTTTTTGAAGAACATATAAAAAATTTAATTTATTCAATGAAAATTTATAAAATTTATAAAAAAAATTTAAAAAAAAATATTATAAAATTAATTAAATTAAATTTAAAAAAAAACAAAAAATATGATCATTTATTTCGAGTTGCTTCAAATAATAATATAATTTCTATCTCTTTGCGGAAAAGACCTCTACCTAAATCAAATTTTAAACTTAAAATGTTAAATTATAAAAGAATAGATGCTAAATATAAAAATTTAAGATATAAAAAAATATTAAGTTTTTTAAGCAAATTAGATATTACTAAGTTTGATGTTGTTTTGCACAAAAACAATAAAATTTTAGAAACGGGAACATCAAATTTACTTTTTGTAAAAAGTAATAAATTTTTTTCTCCTAAAAAAAATTGTTACAAAGGTACAACTTTGAAATTTTTTAATAAAAAATTTAAAATAACTTTTATTAATATATCTATTAACAATCTTAATAATTACGATGAAATAATTGTTCTTGGATCTGGAAAAGGTGTCGTTTCAGTTGCAAATATAGAAAAAATTAATTGGAAAAGAAAAAGTTTAAAAAATTATAGAATTTTATCAAGAATTTATCAACAAGCTGTTTCGAAGTGTCCCTTATATTACAGTTGATCTATTATCCTAACTATACTAAAAAGTTTTATTTTAAGGGAAAAAAAGTATGATGTTATCTATTAATCCATTTTCGATACTAGCCGAAACCATATCTCCAATTTTTATGCAATCATTTGTTGTTGCAATGATAGCGCTAGTAATTATAGGCACTCTTATAGACATTATTCATAAAAAAAATGTTAAATACTTTTTTGAAAATGCAAAAAAAGCAAAGTTATCAGCTACTAAAACTTTAACAATTGGTGAAAAAATATCAGTTATTTCTAAAACTTTTGTCAGCGATATAGCTACAACATCTGAATTAGGTGCCGGAAAAAGAAGAGTAGCACACCTTCTTGGAATGTATGGAACTATTTTATTTTGGATTGGTTCTGTAATAATGATTTTTTGTTATTCAAACCCATCTTCAAACACTCCATCTTTATGGCCAATAATTTGGCATTTAGGTGGTATTATGACAGTAATTGGTGGATCTTGGTTTTGGTTTTTTTTAAGAGTGGATGTTTATTCAGAAGCACAACCTTGGTATAGGATTATTAAAGCTGATTTATTTGTTTTAGCGCTTATTGCATCTTCTTTATTTGGTTTGATTTGGTCTTTTTTACAATCATTAAATTTATATGATAGATGGGATGATAAAGTATTTTTAGTTTTTTATATTATATCAAATCTAGTTTTGTTTGGTGGAGTATACTGGTCAAAATTTGCACATATGTTCTATAAACCAGGTGCAGCATTACAGAAAAATTTAGCTGAAGCAGATGGTTCAAGAGATAATTTGCCACCAGAAGCTGATGCGCCTGAGCAATTTGGCCTAGGTATAAAAAGAGAAGAGCCAAAACATTATTAATATGTTAATAGAAAAAGGAAAAAAATAAAAATTATGTCAACTTTTGTATATATGACTAGATGTGATGGTTGTGGTCATTGTGTAGATATAT
>MDSW01077072.1_pt1 | contig 12133 bp, 8 predicted proteins | sample 811171 | NCBI WGS metagenome assembly MDSW01 (sample SAMN05326641, study PRJNA326480) | marine metagenome | isolation source: seawater | place: Atlantic Ocean: North West | collected 2012
CCTTCTGGAAACGAATTACCTTTCGATCAAGTAGCACCTCATAATTGTTATCCATGTCTCGGAACAGATCGCTGGATAGCTATAGCAATAATGAACGATAAACAATGGATCCAACTCATTCAGCAAATGGGCGAACCGGACTGGGCAATAGATCCCGCACTCGCTCATGCTACTGGACGACTCAAAAATCGAAATTTTATAGACACGCGAATTAAAGAGTGGACCCAGTCACAAATTGGTGAAGATTTAATGCTCCAGCTTCAAACCAATGGCATTCCTGCTGGAGTGGTACAAACAGGAGAAGATCTTGTTGACAAAGACCCCGAGCTTGCAAGCTCCAATTTCATATTTGAATATGATAACGATCACCCAACTCTCGGGAAAATATCAGGAGACAGGCTCCCGCTTCACTTCGAAAATAAGCTAATAAACAAGTACAGTAGACCGGAGATCTTTGGAGAATCGAACCGACAAATTCTCAGAGATTGGCTGGATATGACGGATGATGACATTAATTCGAATATTCAATCCGGGCTTATTCGGTAAAAAGTTCTAAGCGCAAAGGAGCAAACATGTTACAAGATCTTACCGGGCAAGTCGCCTGGATCACCGGGGGAGGAACTGGTATCGGGGAGTCTGGAGCAATCAAGCTAGCTGAGGCTGGCTGCCAAGTAGTACTATCAGGCAGGCGAGCAGAACCCTTGGAGGCTGTGGCTGCTCAGATACCTGGTGACGTATCTATTGAACCACTGGACGTATCCGACAATGAGTCAGTAATAGCTGTGACTGAACGAATACTTGAGCGATATGGACAAATCGACATAGGGGTATTCAGTGCCGGCATTAATGTGAAGGATAGAAACTGGCCAGTTATAACTACTGATAGTTGGAATGATGTAATCAATATCGATTTGAATGGTGCCTTCTATTGCTGTCAGGCCGTACTTCCATCGATGCGAAAAAATGGTGGAGGCGTGATAATAAATGTTTCGTCGATGGCGGCAAAAGGTATCGGATTCATAACCGGACCAGCTTACACCGCTGCCAAGCATGCAATGAATGCAATGACAGCAAGCCTCATCCTAGAAGAACGAAATAATGGAATACGAGCTACAGCGCTCTGTCCCGGAGAAGTTGCAACTCCAATACTCGACCAACGGCCGATACCCGTAAGTCCGGAAGACCAGGCCAGAATTCTTCAGTCAGATGATTTAGGTGAAGTGATTCGCTTTATCGCCCAGCAACCGCCTCACGTAACACTAAATGAAATTCTAATAAATCCCACGTGGAATAGATTTGGGGCTTGATACCTCTACAAAACTTGTCTTCGAAATGATCCAAAACAATAAATCGGTGAAGATTTATAAAAAATGAAATGAGCAACATATGAGCAGCAATATAGAAGTGAACGATGCCGTCAAGAGACTCGGAACAGAAACTGCTTTCGAAGTGCTAGCACGGGCCGAAGCATTAGCTGCTGAGGGAAAAAGCATCATCAACCTTGGTATCGGACAACCTGATTTTAAAACCCCAGCGCATGTGGTTGAAGCAGCCCAAAAAGCTCTTCACGACGGCGCGCATGGATACACACCAGCTGCAGGAATACCGGCACTCCGCCAATCTGTTGCAAATGACTTACAGGCAAGGCATCAAGTCACAGTTGATCCGAGTAGTGTACTAATCACACCCGGCGCCAAACCAATTATGTATTTCGCCATATCTATCTTGGGCGAACCTGGTACCGAAATTATGTATCCTAATCCTGGATTTCCCATTTATGAGTCGATGATTAAATATACCGGCGCAAAACCAGTCCCGATAGAGCTAAAAGAAGATGCGGGATTTGCGTTCGATGCAGACACAGTATTGTCACAAGTCAACGAAAACACAAGACTAATTATCATCAATAGTCCGGCAAACCCAACGGGTGGAGTAGTTCCAAAAGAAACGTTCGACAAGTTAGTTGCGGGCTTGGAGCAATATCCAAAAGCAGTAATCCTCTCGGATGAGATTTACAGCCGAATCTTGTATGACGGAGAAGAACATGTCAGCATGCTGCAATATGAGAGTATACGTGACCGATTAATAGTTATTGATGGCTGGAGCAAGACCTATGCGATGACGGGCTGGCGTCTCGGCTATGGAATCTGGCCCAGTGCGCTGTTCGAATATGCGGAAAAACTTGCCGTCAATTCATACTCGTGCCCCAATGCTGCGTCACAACACGCGGGTATTGCTGCTCTGGAAGGGCCCCAAGACCAAGTGGGTGAAATGCTTGCAGCCTTTGACGAGCGACGAAAAGCTGTAGTCGAGGGGCTAAACGCAATACCAGGTATCACATGCGTAGAACCCAAAGGTGCATTTTATGCATTCCCGAATGTTCAAGAAACTGGTTTCGATACGCGTGATCTTCAGCAAAGACTTTTAGAAGAGACTGGAGTTGCTCTCGTAGCGGGCACCTCATTCGGAGCACTTGGAGAAGGATATTTAAGAGTCTCGTACGCCAACAGCTTAGAAAATGTGAACGAGGCCGTCTCTCGAATTAACGATTTTTTGACGTAAAAAGTACAAAACTCGACGTTTAATGCCTAAAAAAATCTATCATCATATTTATATACCGCTCACTAACATTAACAGTTTTGCTTGACAAATCATGTCTGAGTGGGACAATTAAGTAAGAAAACCGGTATATAGTCCGTAATTTGGACTTAGAAAAGGAGGCTCCGGTTATGGAATGGGAAGCAGTGTTGGTAGTCCTAGTTACGGCGTTAGCCGTCTCTCGAACGGGAGACGTGGTAAATGCTATTCTGGGCAGTGTGTTGCCAAGTGGTAATATTGGCCCCACATCACTAAAGATGGATAGACTTGTCCTCTGGATAGTCGCCGCTGTATTGGCCTACATCGGTCATGAGGTACTCGAGTTTGATATGCTGAGTGTCTTGTTAGATGTTGGAGACGTTGACCTAATATGGAATATGCTAGCGTTCATGTCAGTGGTCGACGCAGTTGACGCATTTGCCAGGAAAAAACTCTTGTAGCAATTACCCACAAGATAGAAAAAGGACGGCCTAGGCCGTCCTTTTTTTTGCTAAATCACTTTCTGATCACGAAATTGGCTGATTTCTAATTCTGTAAAACCCGCTTCGAAGAGTATCGATTCTGAATGACTTCCAAGCTTTGGAGCTGGCAACCTTGCCTCGGTAGGAGTGACGGACATTTGCACGATCGGCCCCACCACTTGTTGCGGACCTGTTACTTCATGTTCCAAATCTGACATCATGCCCATAGCGATCACTTGAGGATCAGTAGACATTTCCTCTGCGAAATGAACCGCCGAAACTGGGACACCAACTCCATTTAGCAACTCTTCCCACGTCGAAGCCTCTTTACCCATAAATATAGCCTGAAGTTCTTTCTTCCAGTTTGTGACTTTGATTTCATTTTCCAGAATTGAGGCATCGAAATCTGGTGAATCAGTCTCATCGTAGAAATTAAGTAATTTGCGAACCGAATCTCTGTTCTGTTGGGTCAGGGCGCCTAGAATCAGAGAGCCTCGCTTGGTGTGATATCCACTATAGAAAAGACGATGCGACGTAAATCGCATCGTTTGCTTCGGTCTGAGTGCCATCAACTCTCTGTATGTAGCACCACTGGATCGCTGAGCTTCAATTTCACTCATAAGTGGATCGCGCACACTTACGTCATGCACCGGTTCACGCATTACACGGGTCGCTAAAAGATCTAGACCACTTTGCAGCAGCGACAGCGAAAGTTCTTGCCCGCGACCTGATCTTTCACGCTCATAGAGAGCCGCACAAATTGACATGGCAGCAGCAAGCCCAGAAGTCTTATCAATAATCGGCGTTACTTGCACAGGTAAAGGAGCACCATCTTCGTCCATCTTGCCTTCCGATGCCATCACACCGGAATACGCTTGGGCAACTATGTCCGACCCACCCTTTGTCATATGTGGTCCAGAGTTACCAAATCCTGTGATGGACGCGTAAATGATGTCTGGTCGAATCTTACGCAAACTCAAATAGTCGATACCAAGTCGCTCCGCAACTCCATTTCTATAGTTAATAAGTACTACATCGATAGATGGAAGAAGTCGACGAATAATATTAAGTCCGGCTTCTGACTTTAAGTTCAGAGCTAGACTACGTTTACCCCTATTGAGTGATTGAAAATATTTTCCCTCGTTTGGTACAACCGCAGCGCTATTTCTCCGCGATTCACCCTCTAAAGGTTCCACCTTGATCACATCAGCTCCGAAGTCAGAAAGGTAAATACCCGCCACAGGACCGGCAATAATTTGGGAAAATTCTAAAATTCTTACGCCCCGTAACGGCCCGGTTATCGTTTCGCTCACAGGTTTACGCTCCACATCATCCCCTCGGGAGGCCTAAGCCACGCGTCGCTATGATATTCCTCTGTACTTCGGACGTCCCGCCTCGTATTGTCGCAGGCACCGATCGAAGGTATGCAGCTGTATACCGCCCAGCGACATCCTCCTCAGAGATTTTATTTGCATGCAGTCCAAACACGCGAGTGGAAGTAAGTGCTAGACGTTGAGACAACTCAGAGTTGTATAATTTGGCAGTTGAGGCCTCATAGTTGGGAAGTAAACCGCCATTTTGCATAGAAATAATTCGAAACGAAAATTGAAACATTACTTCGGACTCAATATATCTGTCTACAATCGCATTGCGAATAATAGATACATCCTTCTTCTCGTCGTTAATGACCCCCATTAAATTAGTTAAAGAACGGCGCGCCGCTACAGCACCACCGATATTCGATCGTTCAAAATCGAGTAACGTCATGCCAACGTACCAGCCTCGATTTTCCTCTCCAACTAAATTATCAACAGGAACCTTCACATCATCAAAAAATGTTTCATTGAAATAATGATTTCCTGCCATATCCATCAGTGGTCTGACAGCGATTCCAGGCGTTGCCATGTCTTCAACCAAAAGAAATGAAATACCTCGATGCTTTGATGCCTCATTATCTGTACGGACGAGCATGAAAATTGCGTCGGCCGTATGCGCTCCTGAGGTCCATATTTTCTGACCATTAACCGTATAAACGTCTCCATCACGCGTTGCCTGAGTCTGCAAAGAAGCTAAGTCTGAACCAGATCCCGGCTCGGAATAACCTTGAGCCCAAACAGTTTCTCCGCTGAGTATCTTAGGAAGATATTCGAGTTTCTGAGCTTCAGTGCCATGCACAATCAATGTTGGGCCGAGCATACTTACTCCCGAACCGCCCACGCCAGGTGCCCCGGCACCTGCTAATTCCTGATTCAATATAAACTGCTCCATAGCCGATAACCCGGCCCCGCCATATTCAACCGGCCACTGCGGTGCAATCCAACCATGGCGGCTCAAGGATAGATGCCAATCAGACGCAGCTTTTTGAGCATCAAAATCAGGATCTTTGCGATCGAATTCCCAAGTTCTTTCTGGTGGTCCCTTACCTTCTTTATACCTTTTTGGAAGTTCAGCATCTATTACACTTCGAATCTGATTTCGAAATACTGATTGCTCCGCCGTGTCATTCCAGTCCATAAGTGGCCCAATCTATTATTTAGGAGTTCAAGCTAGCACAGGATAGTATTCTTCTCTTAAATATTAGTTTGAATACCAGGTCTCACTAGCTCATCTTTCGAAACTGCTCGATTCCATTTTGGCGCAGGCGTCTGAACTATCGGCAATAGATCGAGCGCTCCATACGACTTTCTAACCTGAAGTTCGGCCGGTTCACCGTATGCCGTCGATCGTTGTTTGGGAATTCGTTTCATATATGAAATCACAGACTCCATCTCTTCTGGTGGAAGTTCCTCACCAAAAGATGCACCAGCCGCACGAGTAATGCTCTCATTCATCAATGTTCCACCAAGATCGTTCGCTCCGGCGTTCAAACACTCTGCGACACCTCTGGGCCCCATCTTCACCCACGACGCTTGAATATTCGATATCACCGGGTTCAAGGCCAAGCGTGCAACTGCATGCATCAATAGCGCTTCTCTAAATGTCGGTCCTTTTCTTGCTTTACCCTTTAAGTAGATTGGTGCTTCCATATGAACAAATGGGAGCGGAACAAACTCAGTAAACCCCCCAGTTTTCTCCTGTAAATTTCGGATTCGGGCGAGGTGCCTCCCCCAGTTTATCGGACCATCAATGTGACCATACATTATTGTCGCCGTCGTATTAAAACCTACTTTGTGTGCCGTTTCCATTACTTCGAACCACTGATCTGTCGATAATTTGTCAGGACACAAGTCTTTACGTATCTCATCATCCAGAATTTCTGCAGCCGTACCAGGTAACGTGCCTAGTCCGGCTTCTTTCAAACGAACCAAAAATTCCTCAAGCGTGATATTCAAGGTTTCTGCACCCTGCCAAACCTCGAGAGGAGAAAAGGCGTGAACGTGCATGTCAGGAACTGCAGCTTTCACAGTGCGACAAATTTCTAAATATGTTTCTCCAGTGTAATCTGGGTGAATTCCACCCTGCATACAAACTTCGGTGGCACCACGGTCCCAAGCCTCTACACTTCTCCGAGACACTTCGTCTAAATCAAGATCGTATGGTGCTCCCCGTAAATTTTCACTCAGCTTACCTTTCGAGAATGCACAAAATTGACATTTGAAATAACACACATTTGTATAGTTAATATTTCGATTAACCACGTATGTAACCTCATCGCCATTAATTTTTTTCCTGAGCTCATCCGCCGCATTGGCGATCGCAGCCACATCGTCACCCTGCGCTCTAAATAATTCAGCTATTTCATGTTCAGAGAGAGCGAGTCCATGTGTAGCCTTTACACATAGCTCCTCAATTCTTGGGGAAACTCGCAATTCGCTTGGGTTTGTATCAAGCAGCCTCAACAACTTATCCGGCAACATCGCATCGCTATCGCCTGGCGACCATGAATCTTCTCTCGCAAAACCATCCGCATCCGAGCCCTGAATCAACGCCGTACGTAGCTTCTTTCCAATCCATTGATCCATGTTTTTGACATACTTTGGATATGCTGTGAGACGCTCAATAAGAAATTTACCTTCGTCAGACGTCATCTTACCGAGCAATTCCAAATGAGGCCAAGGAGCCTCCGGGTTCACGTGATCAGGGGTCACCGGTGAGACCCCACCCCAATCATTGATACCAGCTCGTATCAAAGTACCGAACGTGCCCGGGCTCAAATTTGGAGGTGCCTGAATTGCCATATCAGGACCAAATATGATGCGTGCACTTGCGATAGTCCACAGTAAATCGTCCAAGTCAGGCTCAGGCGCATTGACCATCTTAGTACCTTCTTTAGCCCGAAAATTCTGAATAATAATTTCTTGGATATGACCATACTCATCATTCAAATCACGCAAAGCCAACAGTGAATCAATGCGTTCCTCACGAGTCTCACCAATACCTATCAAAATACCTGACGTGTAAGGAATTTTCAGCTCACCGGCCAGTCGCATAGTTTCAATACGGGCAGCAGGATCTTTATCAGGTGAACCAAAGTGGACTTGACCTTTCTCGAGAAGCCTAGTCGACAAACTCTCCAGCATCATTCCCTGTGAAGGACAGATCTCACGGAGCGCTATTAACTCTTCTCGAGTGACAACACCTGGATTTGCATGTGGAAGAAGTCCTGTCGCCTCAAAAACCGCCTTGGCTGCAGCAAGCAGATACTCAATCGTAGTCGAATACCCAAGTTCAGCAAGCTCAGCCCGTGCCTGTGGATATCGCAACTCAGGTTTATCGCCAAGAGTGAATAATGCTTCTCTACAACCCTCATCCGCACCTGCCTGAGCAATTGCCACCATTTCCTCAATAGTCATGTAGGCCCGTTCATTTTCCTTTGGTGGCTGTGCAAATGTGCAGTAGTGACATACATCGCGGCAAAGTTGAGTTAACGGAATAAATACCTTGCGCGAATAACTTACCGCCTTACCGAATCCAATATCTCGGATGGCCGATGCCTGATCTAATAAATCATCTAAGTTAGATTCATCAACAAGTCGCAGTGCTTCCTCGCGTGACGGTACCGTCCGTTTCTGATGACTCGAATTTATTTGAGACATATTTATTTCCTTATATGAAGCACCGAATAATCAATCGATACAGCAACATGGTCTCACAGGAGTCCAACTATATCAAAATTTATTAGACTATGTTCTCAACGAATTACTTAGGTTGGCCGCTGCCATTAGCATATCCTCATACAGACTTCCGGCCACTAGATGACCAACGCCCTCAACTTTATGATAATTATTGTTTGGAAGCAGCGTGGAAAGTAATTCGCCATGCTCAGGCTTCACTAAGGTATCAGCGGTTCCGTGCCAAATAGTAACTTCTTGACGAACTTCAGATAGTTCAAAGCCCCACGGAGCCATCAAAATAGCGAAATCTTGGGCTAAAGCTTCGGCCGACTGCTTCCCAAACTCGTTTCTCTCAATAGAACGAGTAGCCCGAAATTCCTTATCATCCATCAGTTGTCTGTTTGCCGTATTTATGAATAATCTAGCAATCGGCCAGGGAATTACGGATGCGAGTTGACGCAACGCTATCCAGGAATTAGCGGTCCACTTTATTTTACGTTCGGACACATTCTCAATTGCTTTAAGTTCTTGGGCGGACGCCATAGTCTCCATGTGCATTCTTGGGGCAACTGAGGCAGCTAAGGCAACCCGAGTCACTCGATCTGGTAAAAGAGCTGCCGTCACCAAAGCATGCGGACCGCCCGCTGATATCCCCCATACTCCAAATCTTTGAATACCCAAAAAATCGGCAATCGCTGCTACGTCTACCGGCCAATCACATAACTCTCGATTCGGGTAATAATCACTAGATCCGTACCCTGGGCGATCAGCCACGATCAGGCGAATACCAAGTTCCTCAGCTGCAAAATGTGTTCCAAGTAACTGAAATCGATTACCAGGTGCTCCATGAAAGGCAAATACAGGTTCGCCGCTCGGTTGGCCATACTCAGCAAAGCTGAGTGTTCTACCGTTACCGGTACTAATGCGCTGATTACAACTTGGTCGCAAAGAAACCTCTTTAAACAAAGATCCCATCGCGCAATCCCCCTTTTAAAACACAGCAATGGCTAAACAATAGCCCTACTATTTAGCTTATTACTCAAAGTGATTTCTCACAATATTCGAATTCGATACACTCATTGATATTTTGAGTTAATCTCCAGCATGTATTGAAAGGAATCTAATATGAGACTTGGCCTATTAGCAGGACCAGAAAATGACTGGCGCGAATCTCTCGCGAAAGTACAAATCGCTGAAGAACTTGGGGTCGAATTTGTGGCGCTCGGTGAGGCATGGGGCAAGTCGATAATACCGTGGCTCGCAACCATTGCTACCAACACCTCAAATATTCAAATTGGTTCCTCAATACTCAATACGTACTCGAGAACTCCAGCAGCGATTTCCCAGGAATATGCAATGCTTGAAGAGCTGTCAGAAGGCAGAATGATATTAGGTCTGGGATCCTCGGGCGCCAACGTGGTCGAACATTTTCATGGTGTGCCCTTTGAAAAACCACTAAGCAGAATCAGAGAGTATGTGGAGATATTCAATACACTGATCGCGGGAGAAAAGCTCAATTATGAAGGTTCGTTCTTTCAAATGAGTCGCGGTTTTCAGCTTCACTATAATCGAACGCGCAATAAAATACCTGTATATATTGCAGCAATTACGCCTAAATCAATACGACAGACGGGTGAAATCGCCGACGGAATCTATCCGATACATTGGCCCCGCGGCTTGTTCGAAGATTTACGTGCATCATTAAAAGAAGGAGCATCTAGCTCTGATAACCCCGACAAGAAGTTTACAATCGCTCCATTCACCAAAATAACTGTTCTTGATGGCTCTCAGGATGATGATGAAAAATGGCTAGAAGCCAGAGGTCTAATTCATCACTATGTAAATCGAATGGGCGTCTTTTATTGGCAGATGCTTGAAAGAAATGGATTCGAGGCAGAAGTTGGTGCTTCGCGCGCCGCATGGGCTGAAAGAGATCGTGAAACATCTGTACTTGCTATTTCCGACGACATGGTTAGAGAATGCCAGGTCATCGGTTCACAAGAAGAAGTGCGCGCACAGCTCCAAGAAAGATCTGATCTTGGCGCAGATGTGCAGATGCTATATATGCCCCAGGGTACTCCCGATGAATTCCGAACATGGCTGACCAACTTAACTGCGTAATTCAAAAAAAACACTTAGCGGAAAAGCAGGAACAATATGACTTTTTCAAAAATCTTAATTGCCAATCGAGGCGAAATTGCTATACGAATAGCTCGAGCTGCGGCGGATCTAGAGATAGAAACACTTTCAGTGTATTCAGAGGATGACGGAAATTCGCTCCATTCGCAAAAAACTGATGAATCGGTTGCCCTTGCAGGTCGAGGTGTGAGCGCATATCTCGATATGGCACAAATTATCGCCATTGCCAAAGAAAATGGCTGTGATGCGATACATCCAGGTTATGGTTTTCTCAGTGAAAACGCGGATTTTGCTTCACACTGCTTAGAAAATGACATCACATTTATAGGCCCATCGCCTGAATCTATTGCACTTTTTGGAGATAAAGTACAAGCCCGATTGCTGGCTCAGTCGCTTAATGTACCTCTAGTTAAGGGCATCTCAGAACCAGTGGACCTAGAAACTGCCGTCAATTTTTTCAAATCATTAGAGGGGAAACCCATGCTGCTTAAGGCGGCTGCAGGTGGTGGCGGCAGAGGCATGAGGATTGTACATACCAGTGAGGAACTTGAGGAATCTTTCGCACGAGCAACGTCCGAATCCCAACAAGCATTTGGAATCGGCGACGTATACGTGGAAGAGCTAGTTCAAAAGGCCCGCCATATTGAAGTACAAATTGCTGGGGACCACTCGGGTGAAATCCTGCATTTCGGCGATCGCGATTGCAGTTTACAACGACGTCATCAAAAATTAATAGAAATTGCTCCTGCACCTGCTCTGACCCAATCAATGCGGGAAAGTCTTATCGATGCTTCACGTTCACTTGCAAGTGCCGCAAATTATCACGGATTAGGTACCTTCGAATTTCTGGTGAACACCTCTGACCAAGAGCCGTTTTTTGCCTTTATTGAAGCAAATGCCAGGTTACAGGTGGAACATACCGTCTCTGAAGAGGTTATGGGCATAGATCTTGTGCAACTACAAATTTCGATCGCACAGGGCAATTCGTTCACCTCGATGGGTATCGATCAGACTGCTATCGGTGATCCTCAAGGCTACGCTATTCAAGCTCGGGTAAATATGGAAACTATGCTTGCAGACGGCACGACAAAACCTTCGGGAGGCACGCTCTCAGCGTTTGATGTTCCCTCAGGACCTGGTGTACGAACTGATACTTTCGGTTATGTCGGATATAAAAGTAGCCCAAGCTTTGATTCACTGTTGGCAAAGGTGATTACGCATTCAAAATCTCAAGAGTTTGAAAAGGCAGCAAAGAAGACGTATAGAGCATTACGTGATTTTCGAATCGAAGGCCTATCAACGAATATTTCACTTTTGCAATCACTTCTGACTGATGAGGATTTCGCTGCGAGTAAAATGCATACACGTTACCTCGATCAGCATATCGCGGAGATACTTGAACACTCCAACTCTGACTCAAGTTTTTTTTCTCCGGCACTCTCTGAATCACAAGTAACTCAAGCAGGTGCAACGATTGACTCTCGAGATCCACTCGCTGTTCTTGCATTCGGTAAAGATTCTGAGCCTTTATCTAATTCAGCTGTTATCGAACCAGCACAAGACAGTATTGAGGTGCCGGATGGATTATCAGCAATTAGAGCTCCAATTCAGGGAACCATCGTAAGTATTGATGTAGAACTAGGAGAAAGCGTCAGCATCGGACAACAAATTCTCGTGATGGAGGCTATGAAGATGCAGCACGAAATCACAGCAACTGTGAGCGGCATTATCGAACACATTACGGTTCAAAGTGGAGATACAGTATGGGAAAATCAGCCACTTACATTCGTAAACGTCTCTGATATTCAAGTAAGTATTGAAGCGGATGACCAAGAAGTAGACCTTGACTATGTCCGACCCGATCTAGCTCAAATTCACCAG
>MDSW01087798.1_pt1 | contig 12132 bp, 9 predicted proteins | sample 811171 | NCBI WGS metagenome assembly MDSW01 (sample SAMN05326641, study PRJNA326480) | marine metagenome | isolation source: seawater | place: Atlantic Ocean: North West | collected 2012
ACATCGGCGGTGCGGATGGTGCCTCTTAAGACTTGGTTGGTGGAGTTGCCGCCCGGTGCCACCATGAGACCTTCAATGGCAAGTTCATAGGCTTGAAACATCACCTGGAAGGCAAGGTTGAGTTCTTCTGCTTCTTCGCCGGTGGCTTTCTTGAGATCCACGGTGGCGGTGTAGGTTTGTCCCTGAGGCAATGGTTTGCTGGGACGAAACTGCAGCTCGTGGGTGCTTTCCCAAACCGCCAAACCTTCAATGGCGGGCTCAAACTTGAAGATGCCTTCGGGCGCGGTTTCGCCGGCCTGAGACGTTTGGATTTGCGCATCTACAAACTGCACCCGAATGGGGCTTTTGCTGGAAATAGTGCCTGCAGTGCGCGCCGCAATAATCGACGGCGCGTCTGGAGTTTGAACTTGCTGCGTTGATTGATTCTCCTTGGGCTCGGTGGGCCGCTTGCAGGAAACAAGCACGGTGGCCGCCATGAGAAGGAAAATGGGCAAGGACAAGTTTCGTCCGTTGAGCATGGGCATATCTCCATTGTGGGTCTCAAGAATGGACCTGATTCTATCGGACGGATGGGGGCGTCACCAGAGGTCACCTAAGAAGACCCACGGGCGATTGGGTTTATTCCCATGAATGTAAGGAAAGGTACTTTTTTAGTGTCGGGTGGGTGTCCTCGCGGCGCGAAGCTATTGGGATCTATGAAAAGAGAGCAAGCTGCAGCGAAGATGGGTGCGCCGCAGGGTTCGCATTCGGGCATCCGAGGACTGCTTGGGCTTTTAATGAATGCTGATTTCTGCCCGACCAGCGGTTCCTGCAGTGTGCCCGTCTGAAGCAAGGCGCGCGTTGACGCAGAGTTCGCTTAGCCTTCAGGCGTGTTGGCCAATTTTTCAATCCAGGCATTCACCCGGGCGCTGAGCACTTCCAGCGGGATGGCACCTTGTTCCAGCACCACGTCGTGAAAGCCGCGGATATCGAATTTGTCGCCCAGTTTCTTCTCGGCCTCGGCTCTAAGGGCACGAATGCGAAGCTCACCGGTTTTGTAAGCCACCGCTTGGCCAGGCCAAGAAATATAGCGGTCGACTTCGTTTTCCACATTGGCGCGGGTAAGAGCGCTGTTGGCCAGCATGTATTCGATGGTTTTCTCTCGCTCCCAACCGAAAGCGTGGAGGCCGGTATCTACAACGAGGCGCAGGGCACGCCACATCTCGTAGGTGAGGCGGCCAAAGTCGTCGTAGGGATCTTCGTAGAAACCGCGGGTGTCGCCATCTTTGCCGCCCACTTCAAGGCCCAAGCGTTCCGAGTACAGCCCCCAGCCCTCAACAAAGGCGGTGTAGCCCACCAGCTCGCGCCAGCGGTGCATACCTGCTTCTTCTAGCTCTTGAGACAGGGCAATCTGCAGGTGATGGCCCGGCATAGCTTCGTGGTAGGTAAGCGCGCGCATTTCGTAGCGAGGGCGCTGGTCCAAACGGCTGGTATTGACGATGAACGTTCCAGACACGCCATTTTTGACTGAGCCTTGGTAGTAATATGCCGTGGGCGCGCGTTCGGCGATGTGGTCGGGCATGGGCTTGATGCCATAGGGCAAGCGCGGCAGCTTACCAAAAAGCTTGGGTAGCTCTGCATCCATGGTTTTCGCAATATGAGAATAGTCCCGAAGCATGTCTTCGACGTTGGTGTAGTAAAACCGCTTGTCGGTGCGTAGATACTGCAAAAACGCCGCAAAAAGTGCATCGCCTTCAAGCTTATCCGGGTTGGGATAATCTGAGCGGGCAATGGTTTGCATCATTTCTGCCCGAATGCGGGCCACCTCACTTAAGCCTGTTTCATGGATCTCTTTGGCCGTCAGCGGCAGCGTGGTGTAGTGCTTGAGGCGAAAGTTATAAAACTCCATGCCGCCAGGGCCATCTTTGGCCGCCGTGGTTTCCCGGCATCCAGGGATATAGGTTTTCTCCAGGTAGTCCGAAAGCTTCTGCATGCCCGGTAGAATTTGGTCCTTGATAATCGCCCGGGCTTTCACTGCCAATGGGTCATTTGCATCGCGCTTTTTAAAGGGCTTGTAGAGCGGGTGGGTAGATGGGTCTTCGCTATAAGAAGCTTTGGTTTGGCTGGCCATTTGGCCCATGACACCCGCCATAACGATTTTCGGTGGGGTGTGGCCCGCCGCAAGGCCCGTTTTAAGATGGTTCAAGGTGTTTTCTAAAGAGCCGGCAATTTTACCAATGCGGGTCACATAGTCTTCATGATGCTTTTCGGTGGTGAAGGTGATGCGACTGGCAAGCTGGGGGAATGAAGTGTGTGGCCCGCCCATTTGGCTGATGGGTGTCCATTCGGAGCGGTATTTCGCGCTCTCGATGCTTTCCTCTTGTTCCCAGATAAAGAGCTGGAGGTTGGTTTTGGCCGCGTCACTTAGACCATTGGTGGAAATGGCTTTGGCTCGGGCGAGCATCTCTTTGGTGGCCGCACGGCGCTTGGCAATGCCCTCGGGGCTGTTGTCGGTGAGTTCGGTGTCGTAGCGGCGGTCGCCCAGCATGCTGGCCCAGGTGGGGTACTTTTTCATGGTGGCTTCGTAGTCTTCATCCAGCAGGGAATTCACCGCACCGTCGGGATGGGTGGTGGGTGCAGGATTGGGCCCGTGGGCACAGCCGAAGGTGAAGAGCACTAGAAGGGCTGCCAAAAATGAATAACGCATCGAAAATACCTCTCAAAACCAGTTGGGCTGGTCCAGAGGTATCTGGCGAAGATGGGTGAGTAAAGGCCTAGAGCGTGCCTTATTGGTATTTACTTACGGCGCAGTGCGAACTACGCGAAAGCCCAGTACATTGGCGCCGCCGCCATCGTAATTGTAGCCCCGGTTGGCAGAGCGACAATCTTGGGGAAAGCTGCTCCAGGATCCACCGCGAAATACTCGCGAGTTATCTAGATTGGCCGGCGGATTATTGGGTCCTGTCGGGTCGGTGGTGGCACTTTGGCTGTAATCTAGAGAGTAATAGTCCCAAACCCATTCGGCCACGTTTCCAGACATATCGAATAGGCCCCAGGCGTTGGGTTCTTTGCCTTGAATGACGTTGTGGGTTTCGGCAGGTGTATTGGCGTAATACCAGGCAATATCGTTGAGGATAGGCTCAGGAGAGCCACCGGTGATGGTATTGGGCCCAGAATAAAACCCCGTAGTGGTACCGGCTCGCGCGGCATATTCCCACTCGGCTTCAGTGGGCAGGCGATAGCCGGTGCAGTCTAGGCCTAGAAAGACGACCTCAGCACACTCCTGACCGGTACCAATCACGTTGTCCTCGCAGTCGCTGAAGCTGTAACAGGATTCTAGGCCTTCTGCGTTGCTTTTGAAGTTGGCATAGAAGAGTGTTTCGTACCAGTTCAGGCTATCTACCGGACACAGTGGGCATTGCAGGATTTCATGATCCAGCGATGGGTTGACGCCAAAGAGAGCCGACCATTCTGCTTGGGTGACCTCGTGGGTGAGCATGTAAAAATCTCTGGTAATGGTAACGGTGCGTTGAGGATTCTCGTCGCCGCCGCGGCCTATCTCTGAATTGGGCGAGCCCATGGTGAAGCTGCCAGCCGGGATCAAGACTTGCGTGTTTAGGCCTTCGACGTTTCCATTATTGAGAAAGACACATTCACCATTTTGGTCTTCAAAGCCTTCCGCGCAGGTGTCGCAAAAATCGCCGGTGTAGCCTAAGTCGCATTGGCAAAAAGCGTTGCCCGCGCATCGTCCATGGCCATTGCAGCTGAAGCTGATGCCACTGCAGCCACCATTGCCGGTGCAGGTGTCGCTATGGGTGCACAATTCCTCGTCGTCGCAATTGGTTTCGCTGCCGGGGTAGGTGTACTGACAGATCTCGGTTCCGTCGCAATAAGCTACGCCTCCGCAGGCACCGGGCTCGTTTTCACAGAGAAGTGCTTCTCCCTGACAGCTCCCATCGGATTGGCATGTGTCGCCAAAGGTGCAAGCAGCGCCATCGTCGCAGACTGCGCCGGGAGATACAGTATACCCTGCAGTGCTGATGCCGGGTTGGCAGGTCATGCATGCATCGTCGGGGGAAACGGTACCAAGCCCCACGCACGTTTGAGCAGAATCATCAAAGCAGAAACCGTCTTCGCATTTAAATGTACATTGCGTCCCATCGCAGGCGGGAACAGCATTTTCTGGAGTGAACAAGACGGTACAGTCGATGGCATCCGGACCACAGAATTTCGGAGAGTGTTCGCAGGTGGTTAAGCAGTTGTCGTCGTCACTGGTATTACCATCGTCACAGGCTTCTCCGGCCAAAGGATTGTGGATGCCATCGCCGCAAGCAGGCGTTGTGCAGTTGATGTCGCAGTCCGCGGTCATTTCGGTTACGTCGCAGTCTTCGGGGAATTCCACCACGCCATCTCCGCAGGTCGGTTCAAACTCCACGCAGACGCGAAAATTAAGCGAGCACGTGTAACCGTCCGGGCAGTCAGCATTGCTGTCACAAGTGAGCCGGCTGTCTTCCGGAAGTTCAAAGGAGAGCTGGCAGGCGCCCAGAATAAGACTGGAGAGGGCGACGAGCATGAGAGTGGGCCACAAGGGCTGCGTGCTTATTCGATGCATGATGTGATTCTGCCAGAATTCGGAGAATTGGCAAAGTGAAGCCTGGAGTTGCTAGAGAAGCGCTTGCCAAGCATAATGGTATGAGGAGGCCACAGGTTTGTTGAAAGCATACGGTATACTCATGGCGCTGGTTGGCGCGTTGCTCACACTGCCAGGTGCGGCTCATGCGCAGGCGGTTGGGAGTCTCTGTACCTTAGAGCGCGCCATCGATTTTGTGATTACCCAAGACAACGGTGATTTTGTCGATCTCAAATTAAGCGCTGGAGAGGTATTGCGTGTGGTGGGCGGCGATGTGGAGAGTCGCCGGGTCTTGTGGGGAAACTACGAGTCGGTGACGGCCTTGGTCATCTTGATGGATTCTTGTGCGTGGACCGCACCGGGCAAGAAACGCAAGCAAGTAAAGCAAGAAGCATTGCCCACCGATGATTCCTGGTCTTCTGCAGATTTGGCGAATGAGGTGGATTCAACCGCAGAGGTGGCACCGGCTCAAATTGAGGCTGCGCCTCTTGCTGAAGCCGTGACCCATAAGATCTTGGTGTTTCCGTTGGTCTCAGAGGGAGTACCGGCAAAAATGACCGATCTTGTTAGCACCTATTTGGTTCGCGAACTGCGTAAGCTTGAAGATGTGACCGTGTTAACCATTGATATGTTACCCGAGATTATTGAGGAGCGTTTTGAAAAATGTGCGTCCTCAGGCCGACCGGAATGCTATGCGGGTGTGGCTGAGCAAAGCGGCGTAAACGAGGCTGTTTTGGGAACCATTAAAGACAGTGCAGACGGGCGTTCCATTCATCTCAAGCGAATCCAGCAAGCAGACTCGAAAGTGTTGGCGGCCGTGGATGAGACTTTAGATACTGGAAACAACGCGGCTTTCTTGGAAGCTTTAGGACCCGCCGCCGAAAAACTTTTTGAGGAGAGGCCATTGGCCCTGGGCCGAGTTCGCGGGGTCCGGAGTGATGTATTGGCTATGCTAAATCCGCCGCCCATTCCGACTTGGGCAACCTACCTGGCAGGCGGCATTGCAGTTGCGGCAGGAGGCGCAGCCGGGGCCATGGGATTTTTGGCCAAACAAGAAGAATCGAACTTCAATCAGCCCGAAGGCGCAGGACCTTATGCTGGTTCTGATTTCGTCGCCATTCAAAACAAAGCCGTGGGGTATCAGCAGGCTACCAATGCACTGTTTATAACGGGTGGTATCACCCTGATTGCCACTGGAATTATGGCACTTTTTACCGATTGGGATGGCTTTCCCGAGCCAGAATAAAACCCACTTTTTCGGCCTTGTGCAAAGCGCGCACCCTCGGTAGACCTTTACCGCTATTTCTTTATTTCTAGGAGAAGGTTTATGTCTGTCGTTGATTTGCGATCCGATACCGTTACCCAGCCAACCGCTGGCATGAAGCAAGCCATTCATGAAGCACCTTTGGGTGACGACGTTTTTGGCGATGACCCCAGTGTCAACGCACTCCAAGAAAAAGCAGCCGCTTTACTGGGCAAAGAGGCCGCGCTTTTTGTTCCAACGGGAACCATGGCCAACCAGATTTGTATCCGTGCTCATACTGAGCCAGGTGATGAAATTATCTGCAGTGGTAACTCCCATATCTACTTATACGAAGGAGCTGGTTTTGCAGCTCTATCTGGCGTGTCTGTAGCCTGTGTAGACGGCGAAGCGGGTATCTTGACAGCTGATGGTGTGCGCAATGCCATTCGAGCCGAGGGCAGCCTTTCCCATTATCCCGTTACCAGTTTGATTTGCTTGGAGAACACAGCCAACCGTGGCGGTGGCAGCATTTATCCCATGCAGAACATTTTGGAAATTGCGGAAGTTGCTCGAGAGAAAAACTTAAAGCTGCACTTAGATGGCGCGCGCATGTTCAATGCAGTGGTGGCCAGCGGCGTATCGGCGGCAGAGATGGCCGCTCCCTTTGACAGCATTTCATTTTGCTTGAGCAAAGGCTTGGGTTGCCCGGTAGGCAGTTTAATTGTTGGGTCACGAACCTTTATCGACCGGTGCCACCGTTTTCGAAAGATGTTTGGTGGTGGCATGCGTCAAGCCGGCGTATTGGCTGCGGCGGGTATTTACGCACTCGAGAACCATGTTGAGCGGATGGCCGATGACCACAGTCGAGCCCGTGCCTTGGCCGAGGCCATTGGCGCTCTAGATGGCATTGAAGTGGACTTAAGCGCGGTCAAGACGAACATGGTTTACATTGATGTGTCTGGGACAGGCATGGAGGCTCCAGCGGTCGTTGATAAGCTGGCGGGCCAAGATGTGTCGCTGACGGCTGTTGACAGCGCACGGCTGCGAGCGGTGACTCATTTGGGCATTGACGATGCAGCAATTCACCAAGCCATTGAAGCTTTCAAGAATCTCTAAAGTTAAAGATGATGTTAGAAGAGGGCAGGCATTGGGCCTGCCTTTTTTTTGCTCTTTAAAGCTTGGCCGTTTTTGGTTTCTTGTATTCGTATGTCCAGACCGAGAAGGTGTCTTCATCGGCGCGGCAGCGTGGGAAACGCATACGCTTGATAATGCGCTCTACGCAGCTGGCCACTTCTTTGGACGCTTTGGCGCTGGCGGATGTGGTGATTTGAAATGCGCTGCCGTCGGCTCCAATGCCAATATCTGCCGTTACTTTGGTTGGGGTCTTGCTGCCTTTGGCGCTGAAGCGGCCGTAGCAATGAATGACCTGGCTCTTAACGCGGCTGAGAACCCGCTGAATCTTGGATTGCTCAATGCAGCCCTCAGATGAGAAGTTAACGATTTCTGGCTTGCCCTTCCACTTAATCAGGTCTTGCTTGGTATCAAGTCCCAAGGACTCAAGAGACACTCGTGGCGTTTTTTCATGGGGCAATCGAGCCATTGCTGAGCTGGCAAAAATAAACGAGCCTCCTAGCACTAAAGCTGTCAGGACGCGTAGGTATGTTTTTCCAACAATCAAATTCATGGGCGTATCTTTCTGGCTGGGGAGGGCCTGATGGAAAGAAAGCAGACCGACATACACTTGACCACCCTAAAAGCGTTAAAACAGGCTTTTTGGAATTCATTAGACTTATATCTGATCAAATAGTGCGCCGCGTTAAATTCTTGTTATTGAACAATAAGTCAGGGATCTCTAAATTGGGCCATTCGAAGCAGACCAGATAGGAGATACAAACGGTGGCGGGTCGATATTCAAATTACATCACGGCTGAAGGTGCCGAAAATCTGCGCAAAGAATTGACCCGTTTGTGGGATGTGGAGCGCCCACGAGTGACTCAAGGGGTGTCCGATGCCGCCGCCGAAGGGGACCGCTCTGAAAATGCGGAATACATCTACGGCAAAAAACGCCTTCGCGAAATCCACAGACGCTGCCGGTTTCTAAAAAAGCGACTCGAGAACCTCACCATTGTCAGCGAGCATCCACCAAACACGGGAAAGGTGTTTTTCGCCAGTTGGGTAAAAGTGGAAGATGAAGAGGGTGACGAAAGCGTTTATCGCATTGTTGGCCCTGACGAGACGGATTCTGAACGGGGGTTTATTAGTATTGAATCGCCCGTGGGCAGAGCACTGATGGGTAAATCTCTCGACGATGAGGTGATGGTGCGGATTCCTAAGGGCAACAAGCTCCTAACGATTCTAGAAGTATCCTTTGAGGATCTGAGTAACTAGCCGCCAAATTCATAATAAAGAGTCTGGCTATGCCCATGCTGCAGTTTGCCTTCAAGGGTTGCTTTAAGTTCATCGCGTTCAAAAACATAGAGTGTGAACTCTGAATCAATTTTTTCATCTCCACACATTTCAAATTGTTGAATCCATATCTCGTAAATCCCCTTACTAGCCTGTTTTTTATTCCAAAATATGTTTTCCTCTGGGCCGGCTTGGCAGACTCCGCAATCGCAGTCGGTTCCAAGCTGCGCCTGGGAGCTATCAGGCTCGAGTTTGAGAGTGAGATGTTTTCCACTGGGTTCCACGACATGAAGGTCCAAGTCATTATGTGTTTGATTATTGAAGCTCATATGGAACCGGAGGTCGTTCTGCTCAGCTCCTGTATCGGGCGCGTGGCCGCATGCACTAAGGCTGAAGAAGCAAATAACCAGGAGTTTGCTGAGGTGTTTCATGATGCGTCCTTTAAAAATTGACGCCACTTTCAAGACTTTGATTCATGATAAATTTAGAACGGCTTGGAAGGGTGGGAGAGGGGCCTCATTTTGGGATTTTTTTCCGAGTTTGAAGATAAAGCCACGAGCCTGACACACAATGACTAAGGTGGACAGGCATATTCTTAAGGCCCCAGAATTGTTTCACTTATCTTGGCTTTTGGAAGGTCTGTGAGGCGGGGTAGAGCGACGTTTCAAAGAAGAGATCGATATATACTGCATTGCGTAAAATAATTCTTGCACTTTACTCCAGGGCTATGTAGACGGCCACCAACTTAAGTTCGTTGGCTATCCCTTTCCCCCCAAATATAGCCAGCGAGCTGCGACCCTCAGAACCCCCCAACTGGGGGTCGCAATTTCCTCCCCCCCATTATTTTTTCCGTATTTAAAGTGCGTTCATTCGTTTCTGACCATCTCTCGTGAGGGTCTCCGGATTCTGACGCCCCTGATGGTTGAGTTGTTCCCATTGATAATAATTAGTGAGAATTTACATTCTCATTGGTTATTGTTAAGTTCTAAGCATGGTCCTTTTAAAGCCTGATCTTGAACTAAAAAGCGAAACACCTGGGGAGTATTACCTTGCCAGTCTTGGCGTGGGGTCACAGCGGGCCATGACGTCAGCCCTCAATCGCCTCGCCGGTATGGCTTCAGCCGGACTTGCCACTTACACCAGCTGCCCGTGGTGGCTTTGGACGCCCAAGTTAACCCGTCATATTCATGCGCAACTCATTCGCCGCTATAAACCCGCCACCGTTAACCGTCATCTCACAGCGCTTCGAGGCGTCCTCAAAGCCGCATGGCACCTCGGACTGATGTCCGAACGCAACTACCGGGAGGCAAGCGCCGTGCGTAATGCCGAAGTGCCCCTGATGCCAATTCAAGGAAGCGCGCCCCAATCCAAAGCTCTCCGGAAACTATTTGCCGCATGCAGCGGCGATGATGCTCGATCGGCACGCGACGCCGCCATTATTGCACTTCTCTATGGTTGCGGCTTAAGGCGCACCGAGCTCACCAACCTAAATCTCGAGCACTATGACGCATCGCTTGCCTGTCTTCAGGTCTTAAGCGGCCACGGAGCCAATCCTCGCTTGGTTTACCCGCCTCAGGGCACTCAAGAGGCTCTTCAAGCCTGGCTCGCCTGGCGGGGACAGGCAGCGGGGCCTCTTTTTTTACGCATTCGCCGTGGCGACCACATCCATCCATCGCGCATCTCAGACCAATCGGTACTCCTGGTGGTCAAAGACCGCGCCAAAATGGCCGGTCTGGGGCAAATGACCGCCCATGAGCTGCGACAGGGATTTATCTCGAATTTGCTGGAACAAGGTGCATCGTTAAGTGCGGTTCAACATTTGGCCGGTCACCGGAGCCCTCAATCCACTCTTCGTTACGACAGAAGCGCCGAGCGGGCCAAAGAGGATGCGGCCCGCAAACTTTTGGTTCCCTATGGCCGAACGACAAATTCATCGGGCACTTGACCCGTAGCCACCAGCTTGCGATTCAACACTCTCGCCATTTATTTTCAAAGAGGGGTAAGCCGTGGATTTCTCAACATCACCCAAAATTCAAGAACTCATTAAGACCATTGGGGATTTTGTCCGCCAAGAGCTTGTTCCAATCGAGCCCGAATTCACCGGCAAAGAATTCAGAGATCTCGTGCCTCTGCTCAACGAAAAGCGAGCCAAGGTCAAAGACATGGGACTCTGGGCTCCCTTTCTTCACAAAGAAGATGGTGGCCTAGGACTAAGCTTGATGGAGTTTGGTCAAATCAGTGAGGCCATGGGCTACAGCCCGTTGGGGCATTATGCATTCAATTGCCAAGCTCCTGACGTGGGTAACATGGAAGTTCTTTTGGGACACGGAACACCAGAGCAAAAAGAGAAATACCTGAAACCTTTGATTGCTGGAGATATTCGCAGCTGCTTTTCCATGACCGAACCAGAAAATCCCGGCTCAAACCCAACCATTATGGATACCACAGCGGTTCAAGATGGCGATGAGTGGGTGATCAATGGACACAAATGGTTTACGTCATCCGCAGATGGTGCTGCTTTCGCAATTGTCATGGCAGTGACCCATCCTGATGCACCGCCGCACGGCCGAACCAGCCAAATCGTCGTGCCCACCGATAACCCGGGCTTTGAACTGGTTCGCAATATCTCCGTGATGGGTGAACCCGGTAGCGACTACAACAGTCACTCCGAAATTCGCTACACCGATTGCCGTGTACCTGTAACCAATATTCTAGGCGAAGGTGGAGCAGGCTTTACCATTGCACAGGAACGTCTGGGGCCAGGACGTATTCATCACTGTATGCGTTGGATTGGCATTTGTGAGCGTGCATTCGACTTAATGTGCACCCGCGCAGCAACTCGAACCATTGCTCCAGGCCGCATGTTGGGCACCAAGCAAACCATTCAGCAGTGGATTGCGGAAAGCCGCGCCGAAATCAATGCATGCCGCCTCATGGTCTTGGAAGCAGCCTGGTCCATCGACCAAGTAGGCACTTACGCATCGCGCGACAAAATTTCTGTCATCAAGTTTTACGTGGCAGGTGTGCTTCAGCGCATTCTCGACCGAGCCATCCAAACCCACGGCGCCATGGGCATCACCGACGATACCATCTTAGCATGGTGGTACCGTCATGAGCGTGGCGCTCGTATTTACGACGGTCCTGACGAAGTTCATAAAGCATCCGTGGCCAAGCGTATTCTTCGCAGCTACGGAGAAATGGGCTAAACATGAGTAAAATCAAAATCGATGCAACCAAGGCACCCCGGGAAGGTGAAGAATTGCCCATTGCGGAACTTGAGGCTTACCTTAAAGCTCATGTTCCAGAGCTCTCCGGTTCCATCACCGTGGAGCAATTCCCAAAAGGACACTCCAATCTGACTTATCTGCTTAAGGCAGGAGAAAACGAGCTGGTGCTGCGACGTCCTCCCTTTGGGGCCAAAATCAAAAGTGGTCACGATATGGGCCGAGAGTTCAAAGTGCTGAGCGGTCTGTATCCTGTGTTCGACCGGGTGCCAAAGCCCTGGGCATTTTGCGAAGATGAATCGGTTCTTGGGGCACCATTTTACATCATGGAGCGTAAACGTGGCATCATCTTAAGACAGGGCGTCGGGGTCCAGGATGGCCTTCATGAAGAGCTCATGAATAAGCTCTCATGCTCGCTCATCGATACCCTCGCAGATGTCCACAATATCGATATCCATGAAGCTGATCTCGACAACCTCGGAAAACCAGAAGGCTACGTCGCACGGCAGGTGACCGGCTGGACCAAACGCTACCACGCAGCGCAAACCGATGATGTTCCAGTTGTGGAAGAGGTCGCTGCCTGGCTTGCCAGCAATATGCCTCCCGAAGCAGGAGCAGCACTCATTCACAACGACTACAAATACGACAAC